>Ga0070746_10002081_pt1 | contig 11900 bp, 9 predicted proteins | sample VirMetDEL_Mar_21_FD_77016 | JGI IMG/M metagenome (GOLD analysis project Ga0070746, IMG submission 77016) | Aqueous microbial communities from the Delaware River and Bay under freshwater to marine salinity gradient to study organic matter... | ecosystem: Environmental > Aquatic > Marine > Coastal... | reverse complement strand
AGGAGGCCACGTCAAAGGACACATCGATGGCGTAGGGCAAAACTTTCCGGGCATTGATACCAAAGATCCATTTTTGTTAGAGTTCAAGACAGCCAACGACAATCGCTTTAAAAACCTATTAAAACTTGGTAGTTATTGTGAGTGGTCAGAAGAATATGCTGCTCAGTTACATTTATACATGGGCTTGTTTAAGTTTACTCAGTGCATTGCAATTGTTTATAACAAAAATAACTCAGACTTATATACTGAAATCATTCAGTATGATAGTAGTGCTTTTGATTCTTTGATAGAAAAAGCAAAAAATATTTTGCTAGCAGAGACACCGCCAGATAACTACATACCAGAGACAGACTACAGAATCAAAAGCTACATGACCCCTGGCCAACAAGCTTGTTATCTAGGCAGAGGTTTGATGCCAGAAATTCATTGTAGATCTTGTCGATTCGCTAAGGTTGATATTGAGAAGGGAGATGCACATTGGCATTGCACCCAGCACGATAGAAAGATTAGCGAAGACAGACAAGCTAAAGGTTGTTCAAGACATAACTTCATACCTGAGTTGATACCAGCTCATGCTATAGAGAAAGATGATGACATGGTCTTGTATGAGAAAGACAAGATTAGATTTGTTAACGTGGCTGAGAACTTTAATACGCCGGGCGAAAACTTTTTTTCCAGCAAAGAATTAATTGAAGTTGTGAACAGTGGGTTTCCAGAGGATATCTTAGAGACTTGCGAGAAAGTTAAGAAGGTATTTAATGGTGCATCTATTAAAGAGATTAGACCTTGGGTTGAAACCAGGCCATCAACCTAATGGAAATAAAATTACCTTTGGATATTTACTATTCAAAGAAAAAAAAATTTATTTTAAATCTTAACAACTACAGAAACGCACACTATAGAGTTTTATCTATGGCGAAAAGGATGTACTCAGAAGATCTTGTAGAAAGGATACAAGACTTACCTAAGTTTAATCAGCCAGTTAGATTGACATACACCTACTATGCTAGGAGCAACAGGAGACTTGACATAAGCAATCCATGTTCAGTCATAGATAAGTTTGCTTGTGATGCTTTGGTGAAAGCCGGGATCATACAAGACGATGACTTCAAGCAAGTAAAGGAAGTGGTCTATAAGTTTGGTGGAGTGGACAAAGACGATCCAAGGTGTGAGCTAGTGGTTGATATATTCTAGGGTGTGCCTAGTATTTTTTTCATCTCTTCTTCTCTTAATACATCTGCTGCTCTTCTTATTGGAGGAGCCACTGGTTGCTGTCGAGGATCTTCAAATTGTCCTTGAAGACCTTGCCCAGTTATACCTGATTGAGCAGAATATATTCCAGCAAGATCAACTGGTTGTGAAGATTTTCTTTCGCTTCCTTGTAAAGCAAAATTAAGAACATCTTGATTGATTTCGCTAGGAGAGAACATTCCAGCCATAACCATGTCTCTGTTAGCAACTTTTGCAATCTTTAATTGATTATCAATTTCATACTCTCTAAGGCCTAAAGTTCTTGCGTCTTCAATGGCTGTGTAAAGAGTTCTTAAAGAATTATACCTAGCCTCGTTTGAGCTTATGTAGCCTTGGATAAATTCTTCTGACTCTCTTCTGTTATTAGATCTTAATAATCTATTAAACTCATTGGTTGTTTCTCGGATAGCTCTTTTGGCTTCAGCTGCTTTGTAGTAAAGAGATCTATCAATCTGAGGTTTAACTACTTTAATACCAGAGAAAGCTGACACCATAGTTTCTGCAACATCAATGGGCTTTCCTCTTGGACTAATTAAATCTTTCTCTCCTGTAACCAAAGACGCAGCTGCTGTAACAAAATCTTTTGGAACTATTTGAGTTCCATCAGCATCCATTTGAAATGTAATAGGTGTGATAGTTGGAGCAACGGCATTGAAAAAATGCATTAATCCTTTTGCAGTTTTATCTCCCAACGGATCTGATTCATTGTAAATAGTTTTTCCTGTTTCTGTTTTACCAACTAAGGTTGCTTCATACAAAGCTTTTGCTCCCATGCTTGGAGACAAGAATGGGTTAACAAATTCCCCAATAGAATCAACAGTAGACTCATTGAGGATTTGCATCAAACTTGCTTCGTTTCTATTTCCATTAGCTACAGCATTGGTAATAGCTTTGACAGGCTTTTGTAAATAGTCATATGGGTTGGTATAACTAAAGTTGTATAAGCCTGTAATATTTCCTTGCGCATCTGTGCCAGTAGGAATCATAGTCGATGTTTTTTCCCAAGGTGCAGCAAAAGATCTTTTGTATGCATCGAGTTGTTCTTTATCAGCGCCTGTCATGGCCAAGGCTGTAGCTGTTAGCCCGGCTGGAATGCCAACTGTTGTAGTTAATGCTCCAGCAATTCTTCTAGATCCTATTTTTTGTAACTCAGGATTACTACTTGCAAGCTCTTTGATTGCTCGCTCCAAAGTATTAACTGTGTTTCTTATGACTTCAGCTGGGAAGGCTGTAAAGTTACCAATCACTGGAATATATTTTAATTGCCTAACCATTTCAGGAACTCTAGAGTAAGTCGGTGTTACATTCAAAGCTATATCGGCGGTTTCTCCTTTAACAAACTTATCAAGAACATCATCTCCTGCTGCTTTTAACTTTCCTAAATTGATTACTGATCCAGTTTCATTAATCTCTATAAGTTTTTGAATGTCAGGATCAGCCATGTTTCTTCCAGCGCTTACCGGGAACATTGCATCATCTGAAGATTTAGCTATAGCATTAGCAAGTTTAGACTGCTCGCCACTCCAATTGATTAGCCTGGCCGCGTTATCTGAACCAGTATAAAATCTTTCTGGAATTTCTTTTCCTTTTTTCATCACATCAAAAACTGAAGATGATTTTAATTTTTTAAGAATATCCATGTCATCTGTAGCGAAAGTTGCTACATCACTTAGTTCTTGCAGTTGAGTTCCTTTGCCAACCATTAATCCATATTCTCTTGCGTCTGTAATTTGTTTATTGAACTCTGTTTTTTTTCTTGGATCTAAAACGCCAGCAAAAGACATTTTAAAATTCTTTGCAAACTCTCCACTCGGCCCTAGGTTGCCATTCATTAGTGCCATGAATGGGACGCTGGTGTTGTTTCTTATTTGAGCAGTTGGACCTAGAATAGTTTTACCGTATTGAGCAAGTGCTTTTAATCCAAGCAAACCTTGATAAAGTTTTCTTAATGGCACTGGCATTTGACCAACAAAATCTGTTGTGGATCCAAGCACAGCTTTGCTAAAAACTTCTGGAGCATAGGTATCCATTAAAGCTCCAGCATCTTTTCCAAATTTTAAATACTTAACTCCATCAAGATATGTCTCTTCTGGTAGTTGTACTTTATTATTTTTTCCAAGAGGCAGTTCTGGTAATTTATCTTTACCTATAAAAATTTCATCAGCTGTTTTTAGAAACGGAGTGCTTCCTAACTTAATAGCATTATCATTCAAAGATCTGATTTCATCAAAAACTTTGGCTCTACCTGATAGACCACCAAGCTTAGACATTGTTGCTGCCGCAGCTACTGATTCATCTTGCAATGCTTTTTTCCAGTCATCTGCTTTTGTGTATTGAAAAGGAGTAACCTCACCCATAGCCTCTCTAACAGCTGGCAGATTTTTTAAATCTTTTCCTTGAAGCTGACCAAACTTAATTCCTTCTACCATTAATTCTGGAGTTTGATATGGAGTCTGAGATGATTTTGGATTTGTTAATAACTCAAAAGCATCTACTGCTTGTTGTTGAGTTTTAATTCCATCTACCTTATTTAAAATTTCTGTTACTGCCTTATCTTTTAAATCTTTTGGCACCACATAATTTGAATCAATAATAGATCTGTAAATGGTTGTTCCATATAAACCAACATTATCTCCGATAGCATCTCTTAGTTCTTTTGGTATTAATAGCCTAGTTATTGTTGAGTCTGGGTTACTGAAATCATAAATCAATTGTTGCTCTTGTTTAAATAAACCAGAATTACTTTCCATAATTTTAGATATTTGATTGCCATCTGCAATTCCAAGAGCTTCATAATCAATTTTATTTCCAGATCCTTCGAAGCTTTTAATTGTTTTCATTGCCTCTCTTTGATACTCAATCATCTTAGCTTTTTTTTCTGTTCCCACCAATGTAGGAAAATCTCTTTCAACTGCAAGCAACGGAGCTCTATAAGTTGACATTGCTTTTGTTAAATTAAAAGCATCTTGAGAATTCATTTTTCCGCCAATAGATACAGCATCTTCAATAGTTCTTCTAGCTTTATTCATACCATCTATAATTGATGTTTCAAGGCTAGATGCATATAACATTTTTGCTTGCATAGCATCAGCAATAGCTTTGTTATTTTTAGATGTTTGCTCGTACTTACCGCCATATGTAAATTGTTTTGATAGCCAGTCTTTCAAACCCTTGTCTGCTTTTGTTGCTGCTGCAACTCCTTGAGATCCATCTCCGGTTGTTGCCTTTGCTAAAGCTCCCATATACGGAGCTGCTAAATCTAACCCAGCGCCAATACCTTTTACAGCCCCGGACACAGCAACTGGCGCTGCGTACATTACTGCTGCTGTCTCTCCAAAGACTTGAAGTCTTTCTAGCAATCTAGCTGTTGCAGCATCTCTGCCTTCTAAATTTTTTAATCTTTCCTCATCGCTTTCTTTATCAAAGAACATGTCTGCAAATGTTTCAACATCGTCAGTTGTCACAGCTGCATCGATAGCTGCAAAGCTTCCTAGCTGTTGTAGTTTTGTTAGTTTTGATAAAGCACTTGCAACGCCAAGGCCAGGTATTCCAAATTGAGCAACCATTTGCGCAGTCTTTCCTGCTGCTCCTTCTACGTCTGGTTTAATTGCATCAAAGAATTCATTAACATCATCAGTAACATCTGTGTCAAACAGAAGATCGATTCCAGTAGTTGGGATGGTCGCAAGACCTTGAGGTATAGATACAACGCCAGCAGCGATTCCTCGACCTATGTCTCCAATAACAGAATCAGAAGATGCTTTATAATTTTTTCTTTTAGCAATTGCTTTTTCAATTGTTTTTGGATCAGTATCTGCAACGTTGTATCGTTGACCGTTTACTGTAACGATTGGCATGTTAACCCTCTTCTGGCGTCAACGTTTTTGCAAACTCAATAACTCCTGCTCGCCCATCTTTTTCGTATATAGCAACCAGTTCAGCAGTTGTTACTGGGGTATTGTCAAGTTTAACCAATCTTTCTTTTGACTTAATAACTCTGTTAACAGATGGTTGAGCGCCAACTGTTTCTTGGGCTATAGCCATAAGAGAAGCTGCGACAGCATTGTAATCTTTTGGATCTATTGCGCCAGCACTAAATTTTCTATAAGCCGCTAATAATTCTGGGCTTTCTTGTATGGCTTGCATTAATTTAATCTGATCAGGAACTTCTCCTTCTTGTCTTGCTTGTTCTTTTAGAACACCGCCAGCGAAATCAGCAACACCACTTCTTTCAACAATACCTTCTGATGGTGTCATCATAGCTACAAATCCAGCCATCATTTGTTTTGCAAACTCAGGATCTTTTCCTAGCTTATCAGTGTAGCTTCCGGGAAAAGATGCAACGTAATCTACAAAGGTAGGCTTATCTCTTCCAGCTTCTTGAGCACGAGCCATTGATCTTGAGTAATGAATATCTTTTAATGAATCTCCATCTAGCACATCCATATCTCCAGCGCCATCAGCTATTGGTCCTAAATCTGTTTCTGTAGTTTCTTCGTCACCACCAAGTAAAGCACTTCCTAGTCCAACAACCCCAGCGGCTGGAAGGCCATAAGTAGCTGCAGCTCCAGCAAGAGGTTTAATATTTCTTTTGGTAGCTGAAGCAAGATCTGTTGCCATTTTAGCAGATCCTCTGATTGCTGCAGCTGAGTAAGGATCTACAAAATCAAGAGCGCTTGGTCCTTTAGGAGCATCTTTTGTTACACCAGTTTCTTCTTTAGTATCTGTTTTCTTTTTAGCTTCAGCTTTGTCTGCTTTTTTCTTTCTTCTATTTTTTAATGTTTCTTTAGCTTTATCTTTAATAAAAGCAGCAATACCTTTTTTAAACCCAGGCACTGCTATACCACCATCGGCCATTCTCATTACGCCCGGTGGTTTGAAAGTATTGTTTCCAAAAAATTGTCCGCCTGTCATTTCTTCAGTCTCTCCAGGAGATGTGCCCAAAGCCTCCATTAATGATGCTAGACCTTTCATTTTATCAAATGGAGTTTTTTTATCTCCTATTTCTTTTGCAATATCTTCTGATGACATACCTGTTTCCATTGGTTTATTAGGATCTATAAGAGATATCCCGCCATCTTCTTCAAAGTCAATAAATTCATTGTCTTGCATTTCTGCTAGATCTTCTGCAGCTTCGTCTTGAGCATCTTTTGCAAATGGATTTTGATAACCCATAACATCACGCGCTAAAATGTCTGTGCCAATATATGCACCAAGACCCCTTGCATTTTTTGAAAGCGCTCCTCCAGAACCTCTAACTGCATCAAAAACTTTTTTACCTTTCATTGCTAGTTTTGGAGCCAATAAAGGAAGCGTTGCGTACTCTAATGGATCTGTGTAATCAAATACATAGTCTTTTACATTTTCATTGAAAGCTGAAAAACCTTTTCCAATATCTCCACTAGCACCAGACATATCATCAACTTGTTGTTTTTGCGAGATGGCTTGCATGATCTCTTCATCGCTCATGCCAAAAGGAGTAACTCCTAAATCTAAAGCTTTTTGTACTAGATCACCATCAGCATATCTTCTTGGCTCTAGCCCTGACATGATTCCGTACATTATAATATCCTTCCGTAATCTACAGCGTAGTAACCATCTTTTACGATAACTGCATCTGGTTTAACTGCTAATACTTCTTGAGCTAATACACCCTCGGCTGGTTCAGTTTCTGCGCCTAGCGCTCTACCTTTGTCGTTCCAATCCCATGTGTACCAACCAACGCCTGGCTCTAGCTCGCCTACTTTTTTAATGTTTTCTTTAAGCTCTACATCTGATGCTCCAAAGTAAGCACCAGCTGCAGTACCAGCTGCTCCAAGTAATTGAGAGAATGCGCTAGGCTTTTGATAGCTTTGTGGTTGATATGATTGACCTTGTGTACCACCACTGATCTGGCCTGTTGGCATACCAGCAAGTAGTTGTTGTCCTTGCATTAATCTTTGCATTGGCTCTGCAGCAAGCTGTTGCGCTCCAGCAAACTGTCTTGATAATCCTGCTTGTTGAGTAGCCTGGCCTTGCTGACCAAGTTGATTCATTGTATTGATTTGTGTGCCTAATTGCTGTTGTGATTGTTGGCCTAGTCCTGCTAGCCCACCGCCAATCTGTCCAAACTGTCCACCAAGGGAAGCTTGTTGTTGACCCAAGCCACCTAGTGCTTGACCGATCTGAGCTTGTTGTCCGCCTAGTCCTGCTTGCAATGATGCAAGTCCTTGTTGAGCACCACGTTGCTGTTCAAACGCTTGTTGCGCTTGATTCTGAGCTTGACCAAAGCCAGCGCTTCTGATTCCAGAAACTGCTTCAGCTGCACCGCGTCCTGTTTGTCGGGCAAGTTCCTCTTGGGATATGCGGCCACGGGATCCACCAAATGCACCAGCTGATACAGCCTGATCCCTAAGACCTATGTCTGCTTGTGCTGATTGGCGATTGATGTCTTGTAATGTTTGTTGAACAACTTGATCTTCGTATGGGTTATAAAAGCTTTGAGCCATTGATGGGTCGTACATTCCTGTTGCACCCATAGCACTTTGTTCAGCTCTTCCTAGTGCACCAAGCCCACCGCTAACTGCTTGACGAGCTTCAGGCATGTAGCCAAAAGCATCTTCCAATGCTCTCTCTTGTCTACCAAATAGTCTGCCTGCTTCAGTTAAGTAAGGTTGATATTCACCTAGTTTACCAGCTTGTTGACGAGCCTGTATTTGCAGAGGAGTTAACCCAGCAGTTTGCTCGATTGGAATGTCTCTAGGTCTTGATATGATGCCTTCGTACTCACCAGGTGATCCGAAGTAAGATCCTAATAATCTTCTTGAGTAATCTTCTGCGTATGGTTGAACAAATGAATAGCCAGTCTGAGGTGCAGTAATGACCTGTGCTTCTGGACCCAATTTTGTTTTACTACTTAGACACATCTTTTATTTATTTCCTATAATACATACCGCCTATCTGGTGAAAGCCTTTCTTATCAAAAAGTTTCTTAGCTCTTTCTACACCCTCTAGGTTAAAAATGCCAAGAATCAAAGGCTTGTCTTGCTCTTTAGCATATTCTATTACTGCATCTATTAAAAGATGTGACGGTGGTGTTTGGTCTTTTAAATTCCTGTATTCAGGTAAAACATAAAACCAACCATCACCTATGTATTCGTCAGAAGACCACCAATAGTTATCTGGTGCTGCTGCGATACTTCCAATGATTGTATCACCATCCATTACATTATACACAATCCCATTAAACAAGAAATGATTTATGTGAGATGAGCTTCTAGCCCAGTCTATCTCTGGGGAACCTTTGCTTGATAGCGAATGCTCAGACCAAAAATTTTCTGCTAGAAAATCAGCTGTAATTTTGCCATTCTCAGGCGTGGGATCTACCTTTGTTAAGGTTAACTTCATACAAGTTGTTTAGCTATTTGTTCTCCAAACTTTTGCATCTTATACATTTCACGAGCGCCAAATAATCTTTGCTCATATTCATCGTTGGGATTAGCTCCTGCTGCAATACCCATGCCTCTAACAGCTGCTGAGTTAGTTACAAACTCACCATCACTTAGCATGGCTGGTATCTTATCGCCTCTTTCACCACCGGGGCCTGTTACTAATTCGTCTCTTTCTGGGAAGTCTTCAACGCCCATCTCGCCTGTGCCATCTGCATAGGCTTGAACATAAGCGCCATCTTTAGCATATAGCTGACTGGCTATACGTCTAGGCTCTAAATCATCTATAAAGGTAGCTTCTTTTGGAGGTGCTACTAATGGGGAGAAAGGAACGCCTTTAGCTTGTGCATAAATTTTAGATACTTCAGATGGATAAAATCTATATGCATCAGGCGTTTTGTCTTGAGCATCAATGCTAATTGGAGCGCCCGGAGTTGTATCGCTGTAACCCATTGCTCTAGAATAAGATCCTATACCTTCTGAAGGTGCGCCATAAGCTCTAGCAAGCGCAGAAGCCATAGCTTCTTCACTATCTTCTTCACCAAGATCACCAACATCCATTCCTAAAACATTTTCGTAGTATCTTCTAATGTAGTCTTGATCTATGTTAAATCCACCAGCAGGGCCACCGTATTGAAACTTTGCTATACCGCCATACATATAACCTGGAACATCATACCCAAATCTTTCTTCAACTAAAGCTGGATTTTTTTCTGCTAAAGCCATAAGCCCTTTGTTTTGTTTATTTATGTTCTTCATTTTATTTTTGTTTTTTTAGTTTGCGCTCTTTCATTAGAAGTTCTAGATCATGCCAACGATACATTCTTTGATTGACGTCATCCCAGAACCATCCTTTGTAATCGTTTAATACTTCCATGTGCTTAATTTATCATAAAGTCAAGGTGATATCACCATTTGTTTTAATACTAACAACCCCTAATTGTGCATTGGCCTGGTAGCCATGAGGACTGACAGGCGTCTGTAGTTGTAACCATGCGTTACCAGTGTAAACCTGTAGTACGCCAATAGATGTATTCCATATCACATCGCCAGCGTTAAAAGCAAAGGTGCTTATTTGAGCGTCATTAAACTGCGGTGTCGAATTTGGATCAAACTTTCCTAAGTTAATCTCTAGTATTCTAACTAGACGATTGAATGTATTCGCATCAACCTCAGTTAATGCTAATGGTAACCTAGTTTCAAGGAGCTTTGCCATTATCTTCTGCCATCAGTTCTGATATCGAATCTATTGGCTCCTAGTCTCCACTTGAATCCAGTGCGTACTGCTGGGTTTGCGTCATCGTCTGATTGAACTCTAAAGACCATTTGTCTTGCTCTTGTTCTAACAAAGTTTTGTGTTGTAGAACTGGTAACATCACTGGTTGAACTGGTTGTTAAACTTTCGCCCGGATAGTTTCTTGTTTTAAGAACGTAATTTATTTGGCCAGTTGTAGGAGTGGATCCAAAAAATTTAACGTCAGGAATAATTCTGCTTACAAAACCAAATTGCTCACCTTCGTCAATATCGATATCACCGGATTCAATAAAGACATTGTCCATCGGAGCACCGTCTGCATCTGAGCCAGTCTCTTGATTGTATAAAATACTACTGTTCTCTGATCCATATGTGGCCAATGGGTTGTTAAATATTCCTTCATCTAACCAAGCTGTCCTTGATAGCTCTCCTATGCTCCATACGTTTTCTAAATAATTATAAGCAACATAACGATCAATGTCATTGTTGTTACCAGAGCAATAGAACCAGCCTAGCTCATTAAATTCTTTGTTGGTAAAACCAAAAATTTTAAATGATTGAGTTGTATTTAAATCATCAAGGACATAGTTAAGAACATTGCAATTAACTCTTTCAACAGCGCCTGAGTATTTATAAAATCCATCACGAGCCATCCAGTACACACCATCAGGTGCATTGATAGCAGCGTTTGGAGAAATCATGCCAACATTTTCATTAATTAAATTAACGCCAAATGTAAATGGAGCACCAATAAACTGCATAGAGTATAAGGATGTATCAGTCCAAATTAATATTTCTTGTCTTGCTCTTAGGCCTCCAACTATTTGAGAACCTGAAGACAGTCTTATGTCTCCTGCTGTATTGGTAGCTGTAGGATTCCACTCTGTTAAACTTTCTTGATTACTAAAAGCTATAAGCAATGGATCAATTGATCCTGTTCTTGCGCTTCCAACAATAGGATCTGCTCCTAAAACAATAACGTGTCTATCAATGTCACTGACAATAGTTTGCAAGCCTTTAGTTGGCGCAAGATCAGATCCTGATAAAGATGTAATATCTACTGCTCTATTTGTTACGCCGCTTGATGTGTCCCAATAATAAATGCTTCCAGCTCTAGGATTAATAACCAAATCTTCACCGAAAGCATCATGCGACCACAACCTTAATTGATTGGCAAAGCTTGCCGCTGCCGCTGATCCCCAGGTGTTAGATCCCCAAGTGTCAACGCCCCAGCCTGTAGATGGAACATAAACATTTAGACCTGTATTGATTTGATAGGTTCCTACTGTAGATCCACCACCATTACCGCTGTCACCTGCTGCTGCTAATACAGGATCGCCGCTAGTATCTTTGGCTTCAATCGTATATGAGTTAGCATTAATAATGGTTGCTATTTGATATTCTTGGTTAAGCACTGGGGCAGTAATATTGCCACCCAAAGAAACTGCACCTGAAAAAGTTACAAAGTCATTTGCTACAGCGCCATGTGCAGTATCACTCACAGTGATAGTAGCATCTCCATTTCCAACCTTAGCAAAGGTTACATCGCCAGCTGAGGTAGTAAGTCTAATAGGGGTAATGTCATTGAAGTTATCTCCCTCTTTAACATAGTATTTTAAGTTAGTTCCCATGCCTAAGAATCTAGTGGATGATAGAGATACCCAGGCAAGCATACCGCGGCAAGCTCCTAAGAAAGTGTTTAAACTATTTTTAGCCCAACCGCCTATTTTTTCTGGCAAACCTTTTCTAAATCTCACAAGGTTACCATCAGACCAACCGCCTTTATCCATAAGGTCTGTCATCTCTTTGTTAATGCCGGGTTGAAATGTAAGTTTTGTTAAAGGCATTCTATATGTGTTCCCATTTCTTGCCTTCAAACATTAAAGCTTCTGCCTCTCTTCTTCTTGTAAGACCAGCTAAAACTTTTCTTTCGCCATTTACTGTAGCTTTATTCCAGCGTTTAATTT
>Ga0070746_10002080_pt1 | contig 11900 bp, 12 predicted proteins | sample VirMetDEL_Mar_21_FD_77016 | JGI IMG/M metagenome (GOLD analysis project Ga0070746, IMG submission 77016) | Aqueous microbial communities from the Delaware River and Bay under freshwater to marine salinity gradient to study organic matter... | ecosystem: Environmental > Aquatic > Marine >... | reverse complement strand
TAGTTATATTGAATCTTGTTTAAATGCCCGTGTTCAAAATACGGATTAAAAAGTTACAGTAGCATAAAACATACCACAAGCAACCCAAAACATTATGCATAATACGCATACAGTTTCGTCTGTTCTCACTCTTTTACCTCCTTTGTGAAAATAGTTAATTCTACCGAATGACAAGAACATTCAGCACCTTTTAATAAAATTTTGATTAGTCTTTGCGTTGGTCTTTTTGACCGTCTGCTCTGGCTATTCGATTCGTATCGGGCTTGATACCCATGGCAGCTCGACACATTGCATCTATACGAATCATATCATTATCCATTTGCCTGATTCTATCTATCAAAGCAACAATCATTTGATGTTGAGTATCTAACTTTTTATGTAAGTCAGCTATCAACGATTTAAATAATGTCCAAACTAGATAACCAAGACCTATCGCTACCACTGCTGGTATGCCGATAGTTTCTACTACTGTTATCCATTCGCCTGTCATTATTATTAGTCGTCACCTTTGGCAACTTTCTTTTGCTTTTCGTATGTCCTAAGACCTGCCATGCCGAGCATAGCCATCAGAATCGTGGACAGTTGCGAAAAGTCAAACTCAGGTAAACTTACTTGAATACCTGCGATGTTAACACCGAACTCAACTATTGGAGCTAAGATGAAGTGGTATGCCATAGCAATGCTACATACCCAACCTACAGAAGGTCTCCAACCTGCTACAAATAAAGATTTGTGTCCGGCTTCTATTTTATTAATTTGTACTTGAGCAAGATTAGCAGTTTGTAATTGTGTCTTGAGTTCATGCTCAAGTTTCATTTTTAAGTTTTTGTCTGCAACAAACTTATTTAAAACACTACCTGCTATTCCTACTACTGAATTTGTTATTGGGTCTGGCATTATTCCTCCGGTTCAAAATGTAAACTTTTATTTAATATTCCTTTTAGTGAGTCTAGTAATACTTCTGGTATTTCTTCAACTTCTAAGAGCTGTCTAGGACTTAGTTGTATCATATACAAATCCATTAAGTCTTCGTATATTTTTCTAAAATCTTCTCGCTTTATCCAAGGCATGTTATTACGAGAACGAGCTTTACAATCTATTTTGTAAGCTTCGTCTAAGTCTTTTTCTCTATAGAGTATCAACTAGTAGCTCCAAACTCTAGGAGTAGCTCTAGAGTTATCCATATCTAAATGAATAAATCTTGAAGCACGGTCTCCTTTTTGTGCAACTCCTATCCTATTAATACCCTCTTCGATAGCTATCTTTATAAGAGTCATAGCTTGTTCGCCACTAACCAATATATCCATAGCTTTACCTGTTGTATGAGCACCCGGATTATCCTTTGCAGCTTCTATAGGGTGCTCAGTGGAACGATAGGCACTGCTTACTTTAAAAGGAAAACCACAGCGTTCCCTAATTCTTTCTATGGTCTGCATAAATGCCCAGTCCATATCACACTGACCAGTATGCCTACACTTTAATTCGTCTTCGTTAAAATATTTATACATTATTTATCATTTACAAATGGGCTTACATTTTTTTCTAAACTTTCTCTGTAATGCTTTCTAGCATTCATATTCATTTTTTTGCCTTCTTTAGTTTCAAATATATTGTTTTTTTCAAAATCAAAGTTTTGTATAAAATCTATTTGTTTATCTGTAGTATATGGATTTATTAATGGATAAAATCCTTCTTCAGTATTTGGTTTACCTACAGAAAGTTCTGTCATTATTTTTCCAGTAACATTATTTTTAATTCTACCTTTCCAACCTACCTGAGATTTTTTAGTTCCGTCTAGTCTTAAAGAATTATCTACTTCTGTTCCTTCAGCAAAACTTAGTCGTTCTTCTGCATCTTGGAAAGCTGTTCCCGCTTGTTGATTATATGGAAGACCAGTTAGTTTATCTATTCTTTCGTCTGGCTCATCTGGAGCTTGAGGCACTTCTACTTCTCCTCCAGTTTTAAATTCATCTCTAGGTCTTAAAAATTCAGGAATAGTAGTGCCTAATTCTTCATCAATATCTCTCATAAAGTCTTTAACATTTTTAGTTGCATTGTCACCGAATAAATCATAGGCAGCCGAGCCGGGCAAGTTTCTACCAATAAGACCGAACAAGCCACTACCATATCTAATTTCATCAATTAAATCTTGTGGTAATGGACCTGCAAAAGACTTACCAAGACCTACTAATAAATTGTCATTGTATTCTATTTCTTTAGCAAATCTAGCACCATAATCAAATGGTCCAAAACCTCCCCATCTTCTAATAGCATTAAATATAACTTCACTATCTTCTGCAATTCTAGTTAAATCTTTTTTGTTTTTTATGTTTTTTTTAAGTGCACGAACTTGTTTTTCTATTTCATTTGGTAAACCTTTACCTTTTAATATGTCTTTAAACTCTAAATTACCTTCATTAACACTTTTACCTTTACTTCTAATATAATCACCAACAACTGCAACGGCTGTCATTGTCATAGCAGCTCCTAAAGTTCTTGGTGAAGTTAAAAAAGCTCTTGTAACATCTCCTTTTGCTAAATCAATAACACCCATATCTTTAACAAATCTTTTTAAAACAGTATTTGTAAATACAGTAGGATAACCAGCAAATTGCATAAGCAGTTGTCCTGCTGGTGAACTAAACCAAAGAGGTCTGTTAGCTTCTGCAGTACTTGGGTTTAAAATAACTTCTTTAGTAAATCTATTAGCTCCACCCACAACAGACTCTCTATAAAAATTAGCTTGACTTGAATTGTCTTTACCTTTAAAAGTAGTTCTACTTGCTTTATTTATATCAAATTGAAAATTGTCATCTAAAGAATTAGCATACCAAGTTGCAGCTTTTTTAGGGTCTATACCTAATTCTCTTAATTGTCCTTCTAGATAGTCAACTTTATTTTTATATAAATTTGTTATGCCGTTATAATGTTCAAATAATTTTTCAGCGTTTCTAGTTATTGCTCTTTTACCACTTGTAAATGAAGCTAATTGTACAGTTCTAGTCCATTGGTCCAGTAAGTTCATTTTAAAGAAAGCATTTTGTCCTGACCTAGCCCATTGATTTGTTAAAGCATCTCCAGTCAAACCTTCAAGTCTATCCATGACTGCTTGTTCTAAAGCTAATCCAGTTTCATATATTTCAAACCAAGCATCATTATCTAAATCATTTATATTAAGATTTGCTCCAGTTTCTTTTGAAATCTTTTTACCTACTTTAGTTTCTGCTAAAGTTTTACTTATTCCAGTTCCTTTTGTTTTAGTTCTAAAAACTCCTCTAGCTATAAGACCTAAACCCCTATCTATTTCTCTTACTAAATTTTTACCAAGTGCAGCAGTCATATCTCTAACAGCTTGTGGAGAATCTGTTAATCCTGCTCTTTGTAATAAAATTATAGGCTCTGAAATACTAGAAATAGTAGCTAAAGGTAAATGAGCCATTTGTTGAAAAAGTCTACCCCAATTAGATACTCCTTGAAAAAATTTAGATTTAAATTGAGTTCCTGCATAATCTAAACCAGTAATTCTTTGATGAGTTTCTCTAACTTTGTCTATAGCTTTTTGAACTTGCTTTTGAGAAAATCCAGCATCTATTAATTCATAGTAAATACCAGTTTTATTTGCATCATTTTTTATAAACTTTGTATCAAAATCAGCTACTGTTCTGCCAAAAAAATCTGTTCTGGTTACTGTTTGTGCTGCACTGGTGTAATAATTTCTTAATACATGCTCTACATCGGTTTCTAGATACGGTAGTAAGTCTTCATCTTTTATATTACTAAATACTCTATTTTGCAACCAAGTCTGACCGCCACCTCGACCACCATCCATTCTTACTTCAATAGGTCTAATTTTATTATCAAGCATACCGTCAACAATAACACCTGCTTTTATTTCTTTAGCTAATTTTAAATTACCATTGGCTTCTTTTAAAAAGTCTCTACCAAAAAGTTCTCTATCACTTGCAACAAGATTTTCTTCAACTCCTTCAATTACTCCTACACCTTCTACAGTCTCTGTAGTTTTTTGTTTTTGAACTTTATTTATTGGATTAGCATGACCGCTTTTAATTAATAATTTTTCAAACTTATCTCTCCCTTCACTAATTGCAGTAAAGTTAAACATTCTTGGAAAATAGTTAGGTACTTCTTGAGCTGCATCAAAAAGCCCAACTTCTAAACCTTCATCAAACATTTTTTTGTTTAAATCCCTTATCTCTTTACCAGCTTCTTTTACATAATCAGGAATGGCTTCTATTTTATATGTATTCGGATTTAAAAATGTTCTTTTTCTAGGATTCATAATATAAGCAAGTAATGCTGCATTATCCTTTTCATCAATCTTTCCAGACCAACCTCGTCTGTAAAGTTTGTTAAGACTTCTATCTAATCTAGCTAAATAAAAACCCATTCTTCTGCCTTTAGCTTCACCATAACTTTGTGTAAGAACTCTAGCAGTATCTCCACCAAACATAGACTCTCCAAAGTCATATCTAAAAAGTTGCATTAGTTTAGTTAAAGTTTCAGATGATTTAGCTTTTTCAATAAACTTAGTAGTTGATTTACCAAATAATGCACCGACAACATTTTCATCTATAATCTCTTTTGCTCTAGAAAGTTTAGAAGGACTTTTAACTTCAAAAGCTTTATGTACTTCAAACTCATCTACAATATCATCTACTGATTTGCCTTTTATAGTTTTACGAATATCGTCTTCATTAGCATATTTATTAAGTTTATTTAAATACTTATAGCCGTTTAATAAACCAAGACCAGCTCCAGCACCTAATCCGATTCCTCCACCTAACGCTGTAGCTGAAGCAATACTTTTCCAATCTTTGCCTTCAGGTCTTACATCTAATGTAACATCTTGGTCTTGTAAAAAATATTCATGTGCTCCATTCCATGCTGAACCCTCTACTGCTCCAAAAATAGCAGGTTTTTTAGCAGCTTCTAAGCCTACTTTACTTAATTTTGAAGCACTATATTTTTTTAGTCCTTGCTTAACTAACTCTCCTGCAGCAGTCCTTGCAGCTAAAGAAGTTCCCATGGAAGGTATAGCAAATAAAGCAGTAACAATATTTAAAGGGTCAGCAACCATATCAATAGCAAAATCTTTTGCAAATCCTGCCCATTCTTTTGCCCCTGTTAAATCAGCTTTAGAATATTTATCTCTTAAATAAACATAGTCTCGTTTTGTTTGGTCACTCCAGTTTCCTATTTCAGAAGCTCTTTGCATAGCTGAAGTTAAACTATAATCAGAATCTCTTAAATATTCTATTATATTGTCGTCTTCACCAATAGTTTCTAAAAATCTTTCAGCCCTTTTATTAAACTCACGGTCTTGTTGAAGCTGAGTCATGCTATAAGTTTTACCTAATTTAGATTTGTATTCAGTATCATAGGTTTCATTAGCTTTATTAAGACTATCTTGTAGATTAAAATTAAATTCTTGTTTCATTATTTTATTCTGTTCTATTTAATAGACTTTGCTCCTGTAGAAGTTCTTTTAATTGTTGCTCAGCATTTTTATACGTTGAACTTTCTTCTTTACCTAATCTTTCAAAAAGCTCCATAGTTTTTCTTTCTGCATTTATATTAGCTTGTAATCGGTCTTCTGGAGTTCCAAATACAAAACTTAAAAATCCACCATCATCATCGTCAACTTCTGTTGGTGTTTCAATAGGTTTTGGTTCTGGTAATGAATCTACGATTTCTTGTAATTCTGGAAAAACTTGCCCTGTTGCTTCTTCAAAGTCATCAAGGATAAGTTGTCCTTTGTCTTTAGTAATTTCACCTGCTCTACTTCCTCCTTTAATAAGAGTTCCTTGATATTCTTCTGGAGGTTGAAATAAAAATTTAATAGCATCTCTATTTCTACTAATTTCATCTTGATTATTTATTTCTGATTTTCTTTCAACTAAATTATCTTGTTCAGTTACAGTAAGTTTATAAAAGTCATCATTAACTAAAAGTTGATTTATTTTTTTTATTTCGTTATTTTGAAATTTATCATATAAAGAAAATGCATCAGGAGCAACCTTATCTCGTTGTCTTACATAACCAGTTAACAAAACACTCATTTTTCCTTCAGAACTTAAATCATTTAAATCTTTTTTTGAAATATCATAAAAATATCTATCTGTTCTAGGTTTGTGAAAAATTAAATTCCTGTTATTGTTATCGTAAGTTATAATACCAGAATCTACAAAAGCTTGAGTAGCTTGTTGAACAGCTACGTCATTATTTTTATTTAATATGTCTTGATATGGTGCTATAAAACTACTTAAAGAATCTCTTAAAGCATCAGCACCATTTACATTAAGAATTACCATTTCGCCTGTTTTAGGATTATATTCTTTAACTACCATTTTATTTAATTCAGTAGCATCAAAAATTTTAAATCCGTCTTGTGCAAAAACATCCTGATTATCTGGTGCTACATCTATTAACTGACCATTTGCTACTTCAAAATGAGTTGTTGGTCTAATATTAAACCTATAATCTTTATAATCATTCTTACGACCTTTTATTGCATCCCTAATATGCTTATCAATTTTTTCTTTTCTTTTTACATTTGTAGCTGCTAAAACCATATTTTTATCTTCTACTTGTTCATAAAGTTCATTAAAAGTTCTACCATCAGTTATATTGGTTGTATCTGTTAAGACTTCTGCACCTCTTTTAACTTCATCAACTTTTTTAATTATTTCAGGATTATCTAATACAACATCTGTTTTAACTATTGCAGCATTGTTTCTACCGTGATTTTTTTCAATAGATTGTCCTATTAGTTCAAACAAATTACCCGGCTGGTCTTTAGCATCTCTTAATTGTTGTGCAAATTTATTTCTAGTATCGTCAGCTAATAATGTATAAGTAGGTGTACTAATATATCTATTTTGAGAATAATTATTGTATGTATTTGTTAACTCAGCAAGTTCAGAGTTTACATAATCTAAATAAACGTCATTAAATTTAGGGTCTCCTGCAAATCTAGCTTGGTTTAAACTACCATATTTAGTTTTAAAAAGTGATTCATTAAAAACATCTTTTTTAAAATTAGCTTCAGCAATTTCTTCTAAATATTTTTTACCTTCAGTATTTAATTCACCGTTTGTAAACTTACCTCCAGCATTTGCAAACTTTTGATAATCATTTCTATAAGATGTATTATCTGCCCAAGAAATTCTATCATCGCCTAATGCTTCCTTTATATTATTATTAATACCAGTAATAGCTTCTTGTTTAGCTCCCGGTAAAGCTTGAAAATAACTTGTACCAAAATTAAAAATTGAACCTATTAACAAATCTTTTATAAAATCTCCGGTACTTTGTTCATTATCAAAAATACCTTGTTTTTGTAAAATTTGTTGGACTGTAGGATTATTAAAAAATGAATCGTCTGACATTACACACCTCGTTCTAATAAACTTTTAGCTAGTTTAGTTTGTTCAGAAAAATTTTCTGGCATAGCTTTTAAATTTGGTTCTTTAGCCATGACTGTTCTTCTAATATCTTTAATACTAGAAAGAGTTTCTTGTTCTTTTTCTTTTGGATTGTTATCTAAATCGTTTATTTTTAAATCTTCATCTAACCTATAATTTACATTTGCAGACTCGCCAATGTTCATTACTGAATAAAAAATAGGTTCATACAACATTAACATAACATCAACCGAATATTTACCTTCATGATAATCATTATATAAAATTAATTCAGTCACATTACCAACACTTGCTCCTTTTTGTAAGGACTGTGCAACTGCTTTAATACTTTCAGGTTGAAAAAGTCTTTGTGTTACATCTTCCAAAGCATCTCTAGGATTAGCAAATAATGGCGGTCTTTCCCACGGTTTAGCACTATCAGGGTTTTCTGTTAATGATTGTCCGGGAATAGATTTAGGTTTACTTTGCACCCTCATAAATTCTTCAAGTTCTTTTTCATTGGGTTCAGTATCATCTATTTCAATTCTTTGTTTATTTTCATCAATTTCCATACCCATAGAAGCAAGAACTTTGTCCATAGAAGTACCATTGTCTTCTGCAAACTCCATAATATCTCTAGCTGTATCAGTTAAGCTATTTCTATTAGAAGCTTGAATGTCTTGTATAGTTGGTTGTTTTTCTTGTGTGTCTTTTTTTTCTGCCATGTCTATATCCAATAATAATTATTAACTTACATAAGGATTTACTGTAGAGCCACCAAAACCAAAATTTAAACTTTCTGACATAGAAGGTCTATCATATCTTTGACCAATTCCTTGTCTAGAGAATCTAGGACTTCCGGGTTGAAAAGGTTCTTCAGGAGTTCCTGCTAGTAATGAAGCTGTTTCTTGAGTTCCTAGACTTGTAGCAGTTCCATAAGCTGCTGTAGAAAGTGCTGATTGTGTTGCTGTAGGTGCTAGTTGTACAGGTCCTACGAATCCCGGTGCTACTGTTGGTGCTATTCCTGCTCCTGCTGCTGGACCTATGCCTAATGCACTTCCAAAACCACTAGCCCAACCAGCTCCTGCTAGTGCTCCTCCGGTAAATACTAAACCTGTAATTAGTGCTGCAGTAAGTAAAGTCTTTTTGTGTTTTCTTAAAAATCTTTCTGTAGGTTTTAAGATTTTATTTTTAATTCCTTTAAAAATACTTTTTACTGGTTTAAATAAACTTTTAAATAATCCCATGATTTATACTCCTTTATTAATTATTAAGCTCTTGTTTTATAATAACTATGCTGACCCCGGATAACCAGCATCAATAACTATGTTACTACTATAATTATTTTCTGCTGCTCCAGCTCCTGCTGAACCAGACATACTTCGAGCAAGACCTCTTAAAGATTCTTCACTTTTTATCCATTTACCACCTGCTTCTGTAGACATTGCTGTAGCAACTATATCAGCTTCTCTACTTCTTTCATTTTGATAAGCTTTCCAATCTCTATCGGCTTTATCTCTCATTTCTTGCCAAATCATTGCATTAGCTTGAGAAGTTAATCCAAACATATTTTGAGCATTTTGTTGATTAACTTGATTTTGAGCAGCAGTATCTGCTAAGTTAATTTGTCTTCGCCATTGAACATTAGCTTGTTCTATTTGTTGAGCTGCTCCAGTATTAAACTGTTCTCTTTGAAACTCTAATTGAGAGTTATGCAAATCTGTTTGTTGTAGCATTTGTGCATTTGCAGTTGCTATGGCTACTTCATTCTGAACTCTTCTAGCTTCAGCAGCATTTGCAGCAGAAGCATTAAATTGTTTTATAGCATTCATTTGTTGTGTATTTGAAATATCAATTCTAGTATTTAGTTCTGCTAAAAACTGCTGTGTTTGATTTTCGCTAGTAGCATTAAATTGTCTAGCTGCATTTACGGCTGCTTGATTAGATAACATTCTTTGTTGTTCTTGTTGTGAAGTTAAAATACTAGCTTGTTGTTCATTATTTAAATTAGTAATGTCCATTGTTAAAAAAGCTTTTGAGTTCTGAATAGCTCTTCTTGTATTTAAATCAGCTTCTGAAATATTTGCCTGAGACATTAATACTGCATTCTGTAAAATAGCTTGTTGGTCATTACTAGCTTCAGTTAAACTAACAGTTTGTAAAAATTTACTGTTAGCTAAAGAAGTTTGTTGGTCAGCACTAAATTGTGCTAAGTCTAATTGAAAAACATTCTGTGCATTTTGTTGAGCTGTTTGTTGTCTAAATTGTGCATCTTGTAATGCTACTCTAACTTCAGCTTCTCTTTCTTGTCCAATAGAAGTTTGTATAGCTTGAGCATTAGATTGTGCAATAGGTAAAGCACTTTGAATAATTGCATTAAATAAATTATCTCTGCCTACACTTGAAGCACTTAATCCTCTTTGAGCTAATATTTGCTCAACACTATCAACTGCAGGTCTTGCCCAAATAGGTATTTCATTGTTTTCAATACCCTCTAATAGTTTACCCATTTGAGTACTTACTAATGCTTCTTGAGGTAAACCTTGAATTAATCCTCTTTCTGTATCTGTTAAATCTAATAAAGCACCTTCAAGAGCTTCTGGGTCATCACCTAAAGTATTTATAGTAGCTTCAGATATACCAGCAGTTCTAAGTTGTTCTTTAGCTCTAGTAATTCTTCTAACGCTTTGTCCAGTAACTTGTTGAGCTATTGCCATAGCATTAGGACTCAATGTACCAACAACTCTATCAGCTACTGCTCCCGGCTCTATACTAACATCTGCTCCTTCAATAGTAGGTACTCTATCTATTTGTAAAGTTTGTGCTATACCTTCTGGTGAAAGTTGTCCTTGAGCTGCAGTAGTAGTTGGAGTTTGAGCAACTTGAGCAGCTTCTATACCTGTAGCTGTTAAAGGAGCAACTTGTTGTGCCTGAGTTCCATCAGCCATAAAAGTTGTTTCTTGTGTATCTGCAGAAATTTGTTGACCTGTTACGGGAGTAAGTTCTCCCATAGTTCTTAAAGTAGCACCAGTAATCGGTATAGGATTGCCTTGAGCATCTAATAATAAATTACCACTAGCATCTCTTTGAAATCCTGCTCTTTCTATATCAGCTTTTTCAAAACCTTCTCTTAGTATCTGTGGTGCTAATTGTTGTGCACCTCCAGTAAATCTAAAATTATCTGGAGCACTAGCATCTGAGGTGCTTCTAACAGCAGTAATTGGATTAGGGTCAGGGTCAATATAAACTGGAGCAGTTCCTGTATTAGGTGGATTATCTGCAGGATTAACACTATAAGTTGAAGCAGGAGCTGAAACTGGAGCTGGTGTGCTTTGTAATCCCGGAAGAGGGTCTGGTGTAGCACCACGAAAAACTTGTGGTGTTGATTGAGGATTAGGGTCAGTTACAGGCTCAGTACTTACTGCAGCAGGTGGTGTAGTTTTAGTTTGTGGAACAGTAGAAATAATAGGAAAATTAAATTTTAGTCCAGAAAAATCTATATTACCAATATTACCAGCATTAGCAAATTGTTTGCTAAAGTCAGCACCCATAGCTGCAGTCATACCACCGGGTAAAAGTTTTACTCTTTCATGACCCTTTTTAGAAACACTTCCACCTTTACTATAATCAATACGATTATCAGTAGTAGTTCTTGCTCTAGTTTTATTCTTTTTCATAGTATATTTTACCTTAATTCAAATAGTTTGTCAAGCTTTTCGTCTAATTTATCTAACCTATCTACTAAGTCTTTCATAACTGCTCTGGACTCATTTTTAGTAACATAGTCTCTAGCTATCTCTTCTCTAGTTTTATTTAACAAAATATCAATACGTTTATTCTCTTGAGAGTTTTGTCGAATGTTGTAGAGTATCGGAGCTAGGACTAATGTTATAAAAGCATTCCAAATTAGGTATGAAGATAGTTCCATATTAGCCCACCTGTTTAGTTTGAACTGTTGGTGTAACTAACTCAGCTATAGTTGCATCAAGACCATCTTTTTTAGCTTGGACTTCATCTGCACCCATAGCAGCTTCAACCCAACCTTGTACATCACTTGCAGTTAAATCTGCAAAGGCTGTGAAGTTTGATAAGTCTTCAGTATCTAAACCTACTGTACCATATACTGTAGCAGCAGCAGCGACATCATTGCCTTGCGAATCTTCAACAGTATTAGTATCATCAGTTCCAGTAAGTCTCCAGTGGACATTAAAGACAGTATCAGCGTTGCCGTCTATTTCTTTAACGTCTACAGTGCTTACATCCCATGTATAGTTAATTGCCATTTTATTTTCCTCGTTATATATTAAAATTAACCACAATATAAAACACAAGATACTAATTTAACATTTGTATCTGAATTTCCTATTGTAACTTTACCTATTGTTTTACTTCTAATAATGTCATCGTCTTGAACTTTAGCAGTTCCATCACCATTAGATTCTAACAAATCTCCACCAGCACAAGCACCTGTTACTA
>Ga0070746_10002078_pt1 | contig 11908 bp, 15 predicted proteins | sample VirMetDEL_Mar_21_FD_77016 | JGI IMG/M metagenome (GOLD analysis project Ga0070746, IMG submission 77016) | Aqueous microbial communities from the Delaware River and Bay under freshwater to marine salinity gradient to study organic matter... | ecosystem: Environmental > Aquatic > Marine >... | reverse complement strand
GGCTATCACCACACCAGCCTTAACTTGTTCGAAGCCTTCGAGCGTTATCAGGACCAGCTAGACGCAAACAATCTGCTCAAGCTTGCGCGTATCGAGCCTCGTTACACCGTCAACGCCTACAAAGGCTCTGAGCACATTTGGGAGGATTGGGCCTACGACAATGACGAGCTACAGAGCCTTAAAAACGCCGCCACTGAAGCTGGCTTTACCTACACCGTGGAGCCAGTCAAATGAACGGCTACAAGTTTCCCCGCACCTATGCAGACCTTGAGGCTGCCCCCTGGTGTTACGACTTTGAGCGCCCTGATTTGCCGGTCGGTAGTGGCGACGGATGTTTTATCCACGTTCAGTCCGATTGGTTTCCTAACGATTACGGCGAACGCTTCAGCGCAGTCGGTTACACGCTCAAAGATGCCCTAATTGATCTGCGTGAGCTTTGGGACTATTACATGCAACCACCCGAATGATTACGCGTCGGGGTGCCTGATGCCGTTTAAAGGTTGCGGCTGAAAGCTATACAACACCTACACCTGTAGGAAAAGCAGGGCAGTTGTAATTGGGTGGTGCCTTTTACGACTGATCTAACCCCGACACCAATTCACACTCACCTTCATCTTCATCTTCATCATGGCTAAAGAAAAAATCGTTTGCTTTTACAAACGACCTGCTGGACAACGATCAGACCTTGTAATCCTTGAAGTCAAAGCCCCACATGAGCTAGCAGGTGAAACAGTCATCTGTAACTGCTTCAATAAAGAATGGATTACTGAACTGACATACGGCACAGAGGTGCTTGTATGGGGGCCACCAAAGCAAGGCCGAGAAGGCGATCTCCTTGCTGATGCTTGTGCAGATATTCTGCAACCGCATTTCACGTCAAAGGAAACAGTTATGGATGCGATCAAAGAATTAGAAGCTGAAAACTCTAAACACTATGAAGAAAGACGAGTCAGCACTAAATTAAAAGGCAAAGACAATATCGATGCGTTTCTTGCTTTTGCGGGATTATGCCCTAACGGGCATCAAGAAGCAGGGCACTTGTTAATTGCTTATGCCCGCTTAACCTTAAAAGATCTAGAACATACAGATCCGGTTTCAATTTATTATCACGTCCGAAATAAAGTTGCTGAAGCAGGGCAACCCATTTACTCTTAACAACCGTTTACAGGGGTTGTGCTTACGCCAACCCCTGCAACAATAAAAATCTCATGACTATTGACGAAACCCTGCGGATGCAACAACGTACTAATGACTTAAACGTTTTTTTGCGTTATGAGCAACGACTTAAAATCGCCTATGCCCGCAGCCAGAATCCGCAACCTAAACGATGGTACGGTACAAATAACCCTCGGGGGTATCAAGGGATGGGTGACAAGCCATCACTTGATTACTCCTAAAATTCATCAAATGCAAAAAGCTTGGCAAAAAGCTAACCCTCAATAGCCGTGCTAACGTTACCTTAAAATTAAAATGACAACTATCGAAATTAAAACGTTTGATCTTTCTGTTGAGAAATTGTCTGTTTACGCAAACAATGCTCGTCGGCATCCTGAGAGTCAAATTCAGAGTTTAATGTCAGCCATCCAAGAGTTTGGGTTTACTCAGCCGATTGTAGTTAATGACCAATATACGATTCTTGCTGGTCATGCTCGGTTTGAAGCGGCTAAGCGCATTGGCTTAAATCAACTGCCATGCCGAGTTGTTAGTGGGTTGACAGAAGCTAAGCAAAAAGCTTACATTATTGCTGACAACAAAATAACGGAAGAATCTAGCTGGGATTACGATATTCTGCTGCATGAGATTAATTCTATTCACGAGCTGGATTTTAACGACGATTTAAATCGGTTGTTTAACTTCTCGGACCATCCATCTTACGATCTTAACAAAGAAGCAGACTATAAACCAATCACAAATCCAACGCAAGGCACAGGTTTAAATGTCACGGATGCTATGGTTGAGCAGAAGCAACAAAAACTGACAAATCAATTTGCAGGCAAATCCGATCAACAGCTTGTTGAAATTACTTGCCCGCATTGCGATGAATCGTTTACGGTTAATCAAAACACTCTCTCATGACGCATCAAGAAATCGGACAGCTTTTAGAGCAACAACGATACAAATTTGCTCGCACGATGCCTTGGCATCCGCATTGGTACACTCTTAAAGATACCTGGACTGATGGCGACGAATATCGCTCGGTTATTGAATGGATCCTTGAAAACGGTGAAATGCGTGTATGGGGCAAACAAAAACCAAGGCGTTATTTTGATTACGGAGAATGGCGCTATTGGCCTATGACAACAAATCCAGACGAATCAATACTATTAAATCGAGCAAAAATTGCAGGAGATAAATCTCGACTTGTTGAGACCGCTCAACTAGACATTAAACAATCATTGCCTGATCAATGATGTTGCCTTCTACCGCGGCTCACCCTTACGATGAGGTTGCTAACCAATATGATCGTATTTGGAGTTCGCCGCAAGCGCTTGAAGAAGATCGACAAATCATGGAACGCATTGCTTACACAGAAGGCGATGTAATTGACATCGGCTGCGGCACTGGCCTGTTCCTTGATCATTATCCTAACTGCAACAGCTATTTAGGAATCGATCCATCAGAGGCAATGCTCAATCAGTTGTTGACCAAGCATCCTGACAAAAAAGTTTCGTGCCAAACGTTTGAGGATTTTCTTTTAACGGCACCACCTAAGCAATATGATTTAATTATTTCGTTGTTTGGATCTCCATCGTACATTGACCCAACAGCGCTTAATTCTGTGCATGATTTATTAAAGCCTAAAGGCAAGCTGCTAATGATGTTTATTGCGCCGGACTATACTCCCGTTACGCATCAATACATCGAAAATCCGCCTGAACTTATTAACCATAATTTTGCCAGCTATGGGGAAGTCTTTAAATTCGGTAATTATGTGGTGACTCAAAAATGAGATTCTATCAAAATCAAACCGTTTACGAAGCCGCTCTTGATCGGATCCGTTATCTTTACAATGAGTTTGATGACATCATCGTTAGTTTTTCTGGCGGCAAAGATTCAACCGTAACGCTTAACGCGACCTTACAGGTAGCTCGGGAGTTAAATCGTTTGCCCGTTAAAGTTGTTTTTCTTGATCAAGAAGCTGAGTGGCAATCGGTTGTTGATTACGTCCGCAGCATCGGCAACATGGATGAAGTCGAGATGTGGTGGTTTCAGATTCCGTTAAAGCTCTTTAACAGCGCATCGTCTGACACTGACTGGCTGAATTGCTGGGCAGAGGGCGAAGAATGGATGAGACCGCAAGAGCCAAATTCAATCAAAATTAATCGGTATGGCTGCAATCGGTTTAAGGAATTATTCTCGAAAATTAGTCTTACTGAATGGGGAGATAAACGTGTGGCATGGGTTGCGGGCGTTCGCTGCGAAGAATCACCTGCACGAGCTATGGCTTTAACCACTGGTATTACTTACAAGCACATAACCTGGGGACAAACACTCAGCAAGGCTAAAGATCATTACACCTTTTATCCGCTTTACGATTGGAGTTATACAGATATTTGGAAAGCTATTCATTGCAACGGCTGGAGTTATTGCAAGATCTATGATGAGCAATATCGATACGGTATGGGTATAAATCAAATGCGAGTGTCAAACCTCCATCATGAAACCAGTTTTGTAAGCCTCTTCTACTTGCAGGAGATTGAGAAACATACATGGGAAGCTCTTTGCCGTCGCCTGCCAGGGATAAACACCCTCGGGCAACTTAAAACTGATGCTTACGCTTGCCCTAAAAACTTACCGAAGATGTTTCAATCTTGGCGTGGGTATCGAGACCATTTACTTAAGTACATTTGCGTTCACGAAGAGCATCAAGAAAAGTTTAAAAAACGATTTGCGAAGATGGATGAAAAGTTAAAGCAATTTCCTGCTAAGGATGAGATGTATAAGGCTCAAATTAAATCAATTTTAAGCAATGATTACCATTTTACTCAATTAGACAATTGGCAAACTCGACCGCAAATGGCTGATTGGCGTAATTGGATGAAAGGCAAAACTCACCGCAACAACAGTAAAAACCTTTACATTCGCCTTGCAATCCAGCAAGGCGCTCAACCCGCAACCGCAGAATGACGAGCTTTAACATCGATCAGATTGCTGAGCTAGAACCGCAATCTCGATTGCAGGCAATTGAAAAGATCCGCGAATCTCTTCATAGCATTTCTCCTGTAAACGATCAGCCTGTAGATCGGATCCGTTGGGTTCCAGTAGAGCAGGTTGAGCCAAACGATTACAACCCAAATAGCGTCGCTAAAGTTGAGCTGGGGCTGCTTTACACCTCAATCTTGCATGATGGATATACGCAGCCCGTCGTGACTATTTGGGACGCTGAAAAAGAAAAATACGTAATTGTTGACGGGTTTCATCGTTATTTCACTTGCCGCAACAATAAAGACATCAGCGATCGCAACCATGGGATGCTGCCGATCGTCGTGCTTGATAAGCCCATTAACGATCGCATGGCAAGCACTGTCCGACACAATCGCGCACGAGGCAAGCACAGCATTGATGGCATGAGCAACATGGTCTTTCAGATGCTTGAAAATGGTTGGTCTGAAGCTGAAATTTGTGCAGAGCTTGGCATGGAAGCTGAAGAGGTATTGCGTCTTAAGCACATCACAGGCTTTAGTAAGCTCTTTGAGGACGTTGAATATAAAAAAGCATGGGAAAGCAAAATCCAGTTAAAATTGCGTAAACAAGCAGAAAAACAGGCAGCTAACCCAAAAGCTGATTAACGACCCCCTTAAAAATAGATCGATACTATGGCAGGCCGAAAATCAACAAACGCCGAAAAAGAATGGAGAATTGCTCGGGTTGCGGCCTTAAAAGCTCGTAATGTGCCAACATCTGAGGCCGTCGCATACATGACACGCGAATGGGGGGTCAGCACGCGTCAAGCAATGCGTTACATCGGCTGGGCTAATGAGGTCATAACTACAGACTGGGATATTGATCGGCGTCAGCTTACGGCTGAATTATTAGCACAACTTACGTCACTTGCTCAGGAGACTCGAAAAACAAGTCAACCCTCGGTAACGCTTGGCTGCATTAATTCAATCGCTCGCATTGCTCGGATCCTTGATTAATGAGCATCCTTGCTGCTATACCTGGCGGATCAGCTCTTTCAGCGGTAACACAAATACCGGCTACAGCAATTAACGATTGCGAAAAACATGTTAATGACTTGACCGATAATTTAACTGATCCTCAGAGGCAAGTATGGGAATCTGAAAAGCGTTTTAAGCTGCTTTGCTCTGGCAGGCGGTTTGGCAAAACATACTTATGTATTACCCGGTTAATTTGCTGGGCAATGGAAAAGCCAGGAAGTCTTTGCTGGTATGTAACGGCAAATTATCGAATGGCAAAACAGATTGCTTGGCGGCAATTAAAAACAATGGCTCCAGAAGAATTAGTAGTTAAACGAAACGAATCCGATCTTTCAATTGAGTTTGCAAATGGCAGTTTAATTGCTCTGCGTGGCGCAGACAATGAAGACAGCCTTCGTGGCGTAAGCCTTTCGGCTTTAGTCATTGATGAAGCCGCATACGTTAAACAGACTGCTTGGGAAATGGTGCTGCGTCCTGCATTGTCTGATCAAGGCGGCCCTGCTTGGTTTATTACAACCCCTGCAGGCTTAAATTGGTTCCATGACCTTTGGGAGCAAGCGCAAGAGCAAAAAGATTGGGATACATTTTCTTTTTCAACGATACAAGGTGGGCATGTCTCATCTGAAGAGATTAATGCAGCCAGAAGAACTCTTGATGAACGGACTTTTCAACAAGAATATTTAGCAAGCTTTGAGACTCTTTCGGGCCGAGTCTATCCAGGATTTGGGGATGACAATATCCGGGAAGACATCGTAGATACAGGAGGCCCAATTTATTGGGGGTCAGACTTTAACGTAAGCGTAATGGCTGGAGTGTTAGGGAGCAGAGTCGGAGACCATTTACATATTTGGGATGAACTTGCAGTTATGCAATCAAACACTGATGAGGTCTGCGCTTTATTAAAACAACGATTCCCTGATCGAAAAGTAATAGCTTACCCAGATCCTACTGGATCAGCTCGCAAAACCTCTTCCGCTGGTAGAACTGATCATGACATTATTCGACGAGCTGGTTTTAGCTGCATAAGTCCAAAATCTTGTTGGTCCGTTAAAGACAAAATAAACGCTACTAACTGGATGATTCGGACTGTTGATGGAGACATGAAACTATTTGTGCATCCACGTTGTAAACATACGATTAAAGCTCTTAGAAACGTTACTTTTAAACAAGGCGCAGAAGAATACCTCATAGATAAAACTGCTAATATCGAGCACTGGACAGATGGTCTTGGCTATCTAATTTTAAGCGAATTTAATCCTTTGTTTGCTCGTGCTGGTAAGGGCACAGGTATAAGGATCTACTAAACTGACGGCATCAGGCGGGATTTAACTGTGTATTCAGGCTTTTCTGGTGGTCGCCAGCGCGTTGGCAACGTCACTCAGGTAAACGACCCCAGTACGGCTTGGGTTAATCAGGAACCACATTGGGGATTGATTGAACATTTACTTGGCGGCACATACAAAATCAGAAAAGGCCACCGCAAGTTTTTACCGCAAGAGCCAAGAGAATTAGACGAGTCTTATGACAACAGGCTACAACGGTCTGTTCTTGCGCCTTATTACGTCAGGCTGGAGCGCATGTTGGCGGGCATGTTGACGCGCAAGCCGGTCAGGCTTGACGATGTTTCTGATCAAATCCGCGAACAATTATTTGACGTTGACCTGCAGGGAAATGACTTGCAGACGTGGCTTTACAACACGTCGCGCCTTTGCATCCGCTACGGGCACGTTGGTGTTCTTGTTGATGCGCCAAAGTCTGGCGACAATGGCCGTCCCTACTGGATTTCATACTCGCCAAGGGACGTGCTCGGCTGGAGAGTTGAATTAGCTGATGGGCAACAGAAACTGACGCAACTTCGTCTTTCTGAAAAGATCGTCGTGCCCGATGGCTTGTATGGAGAAAAGCAAGTCGAGCAAGTGCGTGTCTTAACTCCTGGCGCATTTGAGATCTTCCAGAAAGATCAAAAAGGCGACTTCCGTGTTGTTGATGAAGGCACAACAAGCCTGAGCGAGATTCCGTTCAGCGTTGCTTACTCCAACAGGATTGGCGTTTTGGAATCATTTCCACCGTTAGCCGATATTGCTGAGCTAAACCTGCAGCATTACCAGGTCCAATCAGATCTCGGGAATCAATTGCATATAAGTGCAGTACCCATGCTTGCTTTATTTGGCTTTCCTGCATCAGCAGAAGAAGTTAGCGCAGGTCCAGGCGAAGCATTAAGCCTTCCAGAAGGAGCATCGGCAAGCTATATCGAACCCGGTGGCAACAGCTATGACGCACAGTTCCGCAGGCTGGATCAGATCGTTTCGCAGATCAATGACCTTGGCTTGGCCGCTGTCATGGGTGCAAAGCTCAGCGCAGAAACTGCCGAGTCAAAGCGGATTGACCGCAGCCAAGGCGACAGCACGATGATGGTTGTTGCACAGCAGATGCAGGACATGATCGACAACTGCCTGCGGTTTCATGCTGATTACTTGCAGGAGTCACAAGCTGGCAGCAGCCTTGTCAATCGTGACTTTATGGGCGCAAGGCTTGAGCCACAAGAGATCCAAGCGTTGTTGCAGCTTTACACCGCTGGCACGGTGACACAGGAAACGTTGTTGCTACAGCTTGAAGCGGGCGAAGTGCTTGGTGATGATTTTGATGTTGAGGCCGAGCTTGAAGCGACGCAGGCCGGTGGATTAATGGAAACACCGCAGCCAGTTCCTGAGCAGGAAGTCACAATGCCTGAAGGAGAACCGGAGGCAGACAATGGATTGGCTGAATAATTTACGCAAGCCAAAAGCAGAAGAGCCGCCAAGCCAATCGTTCTTTTATTCGCACGACAAGCTTGCTAATCAGTATTTCGCTGTGATCCGAATGGCATGGCGCTTGGACGGCAAAGTTTGCGCCGTGACTGAAAGCAGCATTGCGATATATGACAAAGACGTTTTGGCTGAGTTCACGTCGATTCTCACTGAAGCTTTACGCCTCGGCGCTGATGTTTGCGTTGTGTGCATTGAAGACCCAAAAGTTCTTGGCATCCATGAACAATGAGCACACCTGCCGAGCTTTACCGCAATGCCATCGATCTCAATCGATTTAGCAACAGTGTCGCAAAGCGGATTGTCATTACATACAACGATCTTATTTTGGATGCTGTTGATCAGTTGCGTCGGCTTGATGAGCTTGACGTTTCTGCTAAAGCTGTACGGCTGCAAGCCATTCTTGCGCAACTGAAAGAATCTCTTGATGGGTGGGCCGGTACAAGCACTCTTGCAGCAGCACGAGATTTGCAAGGCGTAGCTGAACTGCAAGGTGAATTTGTGGCAAATGAATTGCGAAGGGCTTTACCCATTGATTTAAGAGAACAAGTTAGAAGCGTTCAGATCAGCCCACAGTTTGCACAAGCTGTAGCAGTAACAGATCCAACCGCTTTGAGTGTTGTCGCATTAAGCGATGATTTGCAGGCTGCAGTGGCTGGAGCACGGCAGACCTTTCAATTGACAGCTACTCAGGGAACAATGATTACGTTGCCAAACGGCAAGGTGCTTGCAAAATCGTTTCGTGGTTTGGCGGAAGCACAGGCTGATCTTTTTGCAAAGACTGTTCGGAATGGATTGTTAACGGGTGAGTCAACTGACAAGTTGGCGCGGCGCTTGAAAGGTCGTTTGAAGTTTGGAGATCTTGGCCCGTTATCAGTCAGGCAACTAGCGCAGGCTGGTGGCGAACTAACAACTGTTGCCAACCGCCAAATTATGGCGATGGTGCGTACCAGCATCAACCAAGTGGCAAACGCATCAAGCCAACAGGTGTATGAAGCCAATCAAGATGTGACCAAGCGTTATCGATACGTCGCAACATTGGACAGCAGGACATCTCCGATCTGTCGTGCATTGGATGGCAAAGAATTTGATTACGGCAAGGGGCCAACACCACCGCAACATTTCAACTGCAGGTCAACGACTGTTCCTGTCATTGATTACGAAGGGCTGGGTATTGAGCCACCACCGCCAAGTGATTTAAGGCGTCCTAACACTGCGTTTGGCCCGTCACGCAGTACAAGAGGCGACACGGTGCCAAGCAATCAAACGTATGGCGAATGGCTTGAGAAACAATCAAAAGCCGTAAAAGTCGATGTTCTTGGCGCTTCTAAGGTTTCGTTTTTTGAAAGCCGCGTCAGAAAAGTAGGGCCTACTCAAGCAATACGGGATTTTGTCAGTCAGGACGGTTCAGAGTTAACCTTGGATCAGCTCAAGCGCCGCTATCCCAATGGGAAAGCTTCATAGCAGATTTCAACTCACGCTTCCGGGCGAAGAGAAGAAGTCCAAGCCTGCAGCCAAAAAAGCCGCAGCCAAGAAAACAGCAACTAAGGAGGAATCCTGATGCCTCGTTATTCCGGACCTAAAAAGCCCCAGATGACTGCTCCTAAAAAGAAAAAGAAAGGAGGCAAGAAAAAATGAAGAAGGGTTCCCGCGTTAGCTGGGTTTACCAAGGCAAGCGGACTTTTGGCGTTGTCACCGGCAGCGGTGGCAAGCGTGCATCAATTAAAGGTCCAAGCGGCGGAACAATTACTCGTGTTGGCACTGACGCTGATCCGATTGTGCGGATCAAATCAGAAAGCACGGGCAATCCTGTTCTGAAACGTCGTTCTCAATTGAAGGCGGCACCAAAGCGCAAGTAAGCGATGAGCATCAAGTATCAAGGTGAAGAGTTCAGTGGTTACAACAAGCCCAAACGGACGCCTAATCACCCAAAAAACAGTCATGTCGTCTTAGCTAAACAAGGCGACAAGATTAGGATGATCCGTTTTGGAGCCCAAGGAGCCAAAACTAAACGCCCACGCAAAGGCGAGTCACAAGCCGATAAAAACAAACGGAAGTCTTTTAAAGCTCGTCACGCAAAAAACATTGCGAGAGGAAAAATGTTTCCAGCATGGTGGGCTAACGAAACCAAATGGAGCTGATAACCTTTAAAGGCAATTTAGCCTGTGGCTAATTCATGTCCGAAGAACAAACTGCTCCTGTGGAGCAATCTGTTGACACCAGCGAATTGAAAACAGAACTCGAATCAATGAGGCGTAAAAACGCTGAATTGCTGGATGAGTACAAAAAAGCAAAAGCTCAAGCAAAGGCTGTGCCTGATGGCGTTGATGTTCAGGAGCTACTGGATTTCAAAGCTAAGGCGGAACAAGCAGACCTGGAAAAGCAAGGCAAGTACGGCGAAGCCCGACAAGCTTTGGAGCAACAATTCCGTGAGGCGACGGCGGAAAAGGACAAGCGCATTGCAGAGCTAGAAGCTCGGGTGCGTGAGCTTGAGGTTTTGTCGCCTGCCGCCACTGCGTTGCGTGATGTGGTTCATGATCCTGACATGATTCTGAACACGCAGGTTTTAAAAGAACAGATCGCAAGAGATGCAGATGGTCAGGTTGTAATCGTTGACGGTTACGAACGTACGCCTATTGCCGACTGGGCAAAACAAAAACTTCCGGCATGGATGCAAAAGCAACCCAAGCCTCAAGGCAGTGGCGCACCGTCTGGGCGTGCGTCAAGTGATTCTGTTGCTGGTGTCAAAAATCCATTCAGCAAAGAAACTTTCAACCTGACAGAACAATCACGCTTATTTAAAACTGATCGTGACATGTATGAAAGGTTGAAAAACGCAGCTAACCGTTAGTATGTGACCTAATGGCAAAGCTGTGCTGCGCCTGAGGGCTGTGCCCACACCGTAAACATTCTCTTTTTTGACAGATGGCGACTCTTAGGAGCGACATCATCATCCCTGAGGTATTTACGCCTTACGTCATTGAGCAAACCACTCAGCGTGATGCCTTCCTGGCAAGCGGTGTGGTGCAGCCAATGGCTGAGCTAAATGCTGCAGAGGGTGGTGGAGACTTTATCCAGGTGCCGTTTTACACCGCAAACCTGGCTGGCGATTTTGAGCGTCTAACTGATAGCTCTTCATTAACCCCAGGCAAGATCACCGCAGACAAGCAGGTTGCTGCTGTTTTGCACCGTGGTCGTGCTTTCGAGTCACGTGACCTAGCTGCTTTAGCTGCTGGCTCTGACCCGATGGCTGCCATTGGTGCCAAGATTGCTGATTACATTGCCAACCAGCGTCAGAAAGATCTTCTGGCATGTCTTGGTGGTGTGTTCGGTGCAGTTGGTGACACCGCTGGTGGTGCTTTCCTCGGCTTAGCCGTTGATGGCGCATCTGGCGATACTCCAACTTTGCTTGGACCACGCCAAATCGTTCAGGCAAAAGCATTGCTTGGCGATCAAGGCGAAAAGCTTGCCGCGATCTGCGTACACCCCAATGTGTACTACGACCTGATGGAAAGAAGGGCCATCGACTTCATCTACGATGATTCGGGCGCTCCTGACACTGCAGCCAGCCAGGGTTCAACTGCAAACGCATTCGGTCAGCCACAAGTTCCTACTTTCATGGGACTTCGTGTAATTGTTTCTGCAGACGTACAAAGTGCAGGGGCTTCCCCGAACACTGAATACGTTTCTTATCTGTTCACCCAAGGTGCAATCGCTTCCGGCGAACAGCTTGGCTTGCAGACAGAAACTGACCGTGACATCCTCGCTAAGAGTGATGCAATGTCGATTGACCTTCACTACGTCTACCACCCGGTAGGTTCGAAGTTCTCCTCTGCTGTTTCAAATCCAACTCGCGCACAACTGCAAACGGTTGGAAACTGGACGAAGGTTTACGAGACCAACAACATTGGGATCGTGCGGATTACTTCCACTTCTAACCTT
>Ga0070746_10002075_pt1 | contig 11917 bp, 18 predicted proteins | sample VirMetDEL_Mar_21_FD_77016 | JGI IMG/M metagenome (GOLD analysis project Ga0070746, IMG submission 77016) | Aqueous microbial communities from the Delaware River and Bay under freshwater to marine salinity gradient to study organic matter... | ecosystem: Environmental > Aquatic > Marine >... | reverse complement strand
GAAGAGTGGATCGAGGATTATTTCCTGCAGCTCTCTGCTTATGCCATGGCGCATGATTATGTTTATGGGACCTCTATTGACAAAGCGGTGATTATGATGTGTTCCGTTGACAATTATTATCAAGAATGGATTATCAGTGGCGCGCAATTGAAGCATTATAAACATGAATTTCTTCGACGAGTAGATCAATACTATGGTAAGATTAACCAAGGATTATAATGTTAAAATTTTTTTTAGTAGGTTGGGTGTGTTTAGGCCAAGGTGTTGATTACAAATGTGTTCGCATGGCCTCTGAAGTCGTTCATCCTACTTATGAGAGTTGCAACGAATATTATCAATTAGTGGCGACAGATTTGGCTGACACAGGGGCCGAATTAAATTTTACTTGTGTTCAAGCCGGATTAATAGAAGACCTTTTATAGTCGAAAGACGACAGAGTGAATACTGTTGTTAAAAATTGACTAGACTTCTATAAATTGTATTGCCATTACACACGAAATTACCTTTCCTGTTTTAATGTCTATCGCCTTTCTACGCGTAGTTTAGCATACCTGGTGTTAAAAATCAGCAATTCTTTTCTCTTGACTTTTTGATAGAACATGGACCATGAAAGGAAATTACAATGACTAAACTATTAAAAGCTTTAGGTAACTTTTTTACCTTAGAACCCGACGTTGATAATGCTATGAAAGCATTTCTACAGGCTGAATATAAAAATGATTGGAAAGCTGCTTATGTTTCTTGGAAAGAAGAAGGCAAGCTTCCTAACTTTATCCGCAGAACACTATAATTGAACCGTTGTCAAGTACGGGAAAACCTTTTTTCCCGGCTCTTGACACGTGGACCGTGGGCCGTGGTAAGGGGAGATTTAGGAAAACATTTTTTTAAAAAAAAAAATATGGTCCCAACCCCTGGTAGTGGTGGTAGAGTGAGAAAACACCTTATTTTTCAATAATAATAGCACGATTTTGGTCTACCACGGCCGTGGTAGACGTGGTAGAGTAGATTTCAAAAAAGCTATATTTTTCAATACTTTTCAATCTCCTAGCTTGGCGTGAAGAGGTTTTTTGTTTTACTAATTTGAAATTTGATTTACCTAAATTCTCCCTTATAGTGAGATTATGTTTAAGAAATTCCCTTGGAAGAAATATAGAGTTGAATGGTTGGACATATCAGGAGAGACAGGCTGGGGTTCTGAAGATACTATAAGAAAAATGGAACCACAGGTGGCTACAACAGAAGGATATCTTTTTTATGAAGATAATGACAGAGTCATTACTTTTGCAACATACTATTACAATGATGAAGAAGGATATACTTTTGGAGATAGAAATGTATTTCCTAGAGGTTGCATTAAAAGTATAAGAAAAATTTAATCTTCTATTGGTTCTACAATTTTTAATTCTGTAGGTTTTTTAACCTTATCTTTTAAACTTTCTACGTCCTCATGTTCTAACAATAACTTATTATCCTCTATAATCTCAGACAACCTAGCTTCTAATTCTCTTTCACTAAGGTCCTCTAGCTTACCGTGTTTGATAATCTTTTGTTCTATATATAACCCGGCAGCTTTACCCCTGGCTACTTCTGCATTGATTGCTGCAGACCAAGCACCTTTCTCTCTAGCTTCTTCTCGAAGTCTAGCTAATTCTGTAATGTGAGAACCATAATCTACTCTATATTTTTCTTGTAGTTCTGATCTAATCTCATCAATATATTTAACAACCAAAGGAAACTTTCTAGGGTTGCGCAGCTCCGAAGCTCTTACATGTGCAGAGCCTTCTGCATAACCAGCTTCGATAGCACATTCAGTTGGAGACTTACGTCCTTCATTCGTAACTAGCAGTGTTGCAAATTTTGTTTGTTGTTCTGTTAATACTTTAGGTAAACCCATACCCTCTTATAGAAAATATATATTGTAAAAGCAAGTAAATTGTGATACTGATTTACTTGAAGTGAGGGTCTTTTTACAGAATATGTTCCTCCTAAAAACTATAGTCTTAGTCCTCACTTCACACTTGAAAGAAAAGAGGTAAGTTATAATATGAATACTATGACATTCAAAAACAAAAAAGAAGAAGAAGAGTTCCAAGAACAGCTCAAAGAAGCAATGGAGATTCTACAAAAACAAGATGTCCATTTTTTTAGAACGGAACATATATTACCTATATTGCAATCTATGAACCCAGAGCAACTAGAAATATTTGAACACCTAACCGGTATCAATAGACAAACCATACATTAAAAATGTCATCATACACAACTAAGGCTTTGATGCAGGTCCTAGAAAAATTCTGTGAAAGTCCCGTCGGTAGTCATGCAAAAGTACAAATGGTGATACCACAAGGTATAAATCCTTTGCAACGTGAGTTCAATATCAAAGAAATTAAGTTAGTTGAGAACCAAATTATCGGTGCAAAAGAGAAATATCGTATGCTAATCCTCGTGGAGTAATTACTTTGAAACCAGAGTCAGCCTTCTGGCTAGAAACGAAAGAAAAACTTAATACATTTTCCCTTATAAGACTAGAAAGTTGGGCATCTGCCGGCATTCCAGATATACTTGGTTATGGTAATAACCGTGGGTTTTTCACTATTGAGTTAAAAGTAACAACTAGTAAGAAAATACGCTTCTCACCCCACCAAATAGCGTTCCATTTTAAGCATCCCAAAGATAGCTATATCCTTGTCAAGACCCTCGCTCCACGATCCGTCAAACTTTATCCAGGGTCCGCGATCCAAGAGCTTGTGAATTTTGGGCCCACCCACCCACCATTAGCGGAAGGATGGACCGCGGTCAAAGAGCAGCTTGAAGCTTGAGGCTTGTGGGCCCACCCGCCCGTGGCTTGTGAGCTTGCGGATTTTTAGATTATGAGATTTTTCCAGGTCCGGATGGACCTGGTCTTCAAGAATGAAGACCAGTGATATAAACGCAGTAACCGTGAGGACATTCAAATTCACCCCACTCTTGTGAGCTGAAAGAAAAAATTTCAGCCTGTCGCCTACGAAGAAAATAGGCTTGCATATCCGTGAAACCCAGCTCAGCGGGATCATCGTCCAAATGAAAGAGATGTCCATGCAGGAGTAAATCCTGCATGAATTTTTTAGCGCCTTGGACGCTTCTGATTTTTTTATTAAAGACCACGAGCTGCTTTCTTTGTTTCGTGATCGATAGTGTGGCCCAACTCGACATCGAATTTGGCATCGGCTTCCTTGACCAGCTCGGATGTTTCCGAGTTGATCCAATGTAGAGATCCGATCCGACGGATCGTCTTGCGCTCCGACTTGATTGACGGATGCTTCTGTTGATGGACCGCGGTCCAATCGAAGAGAGTCACGTCCCCTTGAGTCTCCACCCAACAAACAGCACCGCAACTGAGGGGATTGTGCGGGCGATACATCGTGGTTGAGTGATCGTGATAAATAACTTCGTGAGCATAGTAGGTCTTGCCTCTGTGCTTCACAGTGAGAACAGGAAACTCCGTGCGATGTTTCTTGTTGTACTTGAGCATGTGTTGGTTCACATGAACAATCGTTTTTGCTGTCTTTGACATGCTTAGAAACTATCACAGAAAATCCCATAAGTAATTAAAAAAAATAAAATAAAGTGCTTGACACCTGTGGCTTGCGGGCTATGGGCCCACCCACCCTGGCTTGTAGCTTGTGAACTAAAATTATAATAAAACCTGGGGTTTTGAATTGTGAACGTAGTTCTCTATATCCTTTAGGATATAGAGAACTGAGCTTATCTTTTGTTTTGGTGTTCAATTGTTGTGTGAATATCTTCAATTGTGATCTTGTATTCTTTGTTTTGAAATACCCTGATAAAGTGTTGCAAATGCATATCACCATATCGGACATATTTTTGTTTGCTCTTTGAAAAGTATGTTGTTTCTAAAAATTCGAGGATGTCGAAACCCGTCGCTCTTTTATCAAATATCTTTTCGTGTTTGAGTGCGTCTTGTAATGTCATTCCTATCCTTTCTTAATGTTTGCCATAAGCAATATTTTTAACTGACTTATCCCAACACGCGCGACAGTCCCGACATTCGTTGTCTTGTTCGGCAGCTGGGCAGCTTTTCCCTTTCGTAACAACGGTCGAGGTCCACGGCCAACTCTTCGGGGCTGAACCGTCCACCTTGGACGCCGACAATCTAATTATTAGATTGTCGGGCACGTCGTCCACGTTGATGTTAGAAAGGATAACAGATTCGCGGGTCGGTAACCAATGTCTAACACTAGGTGTTAGTTCGCAAACCTGAAATATCCGTTGTAAATGTTCCAACGACTGTATGTCGCCGGCGTCGTGCCAACGGAATTCTTTTTTGTTTGATGTATTAATCAAATACACCATACCGAAAACCCATTCTTTATTATTCATGGCTTGTTGATAACGTCTTTCCAATGCGTCCTTGACGTTGGGGAAACGGTAACGGCCTTTGAGCGCATAACAACCATGACAGACAGACCCAGGAATTTTTACTAGCTTGCTACCTATTTTACAACGGGTCGCGGGCAAGTTATAAGAAAATCCTGGCATTTTGGAGGGCTTCGACAAGCCCCCCGTAATTTTGTTTGCTTCTTTTTTATTCATAGAATTTAACAATATTATCTAAAGTTTTAATAACATCCTTAGAAGAAACTTTTGACATTTGATATTGGCCTACTAAATCCTCCAATGATTCTAAAAGTTTGGCATCTATATCTTTTAAAAGATTTGTCATTAATTCGACGGCCTCAAGACTATCGCCTCCAATGTGCCACCCCGTAATTTTTTCAACGGGTAGACCCTCATTTCCACAATAATTTTTTCCATTCTTCCAATTGTAGAGCGTAGCGCGTACCCCGTTTTCAAATAATAAACTCCATTCAGCGTCTATTTTGTATTCGTCGCCGTTCCAATGAGGTTTTCCTAATTTGCTGACGATATTATCGTAAGTAGTATTGATGTACCCTTGAAGACAAGTTCCGTCATTATTAGCTAATGCTTTATATTTCATTTTTAATTATCCTTTCTAAAAATAATTAACATAAATCTATACTATAAAATCCCATAATAAAATAAAATAATAGTCATAAATTATTACCGAAGCTTGTGACTTGTGGGCCCACCCACCCCTAGCAGCTTGTGGCTTGTGGGCCCACCCACCCAAAAAAATAAAAAAAGACCTGGGCATAAAAAAACCCGAGTCGAAAGACTCGGGTTTTAGTGACCCAAGGAACCCTGCGCATCCTCCACTTGCCACAGGGATTAAGTGATGTCCCGCCTGTTGTTCTTGATTCCTTTACTAACCAAGCAGTATACTAACCAAGCAGTGTGGATCGGGAGACACATACCTTGTTTTAATAGTCTAGCATAATGTGGGATTGTGTCAAGTAGTTCATAACCCCCTATGGGGGTTATGAACTGAGGTTTTATTTTTCTTTGTATTTATTTAAATGTTTATTTGTAAGTTCTGATCCTCTTTCGTCCACTTTATAAGTTATCTCAATATATTTATCAGTAACCTCAACACTAGTATCAACACCTTTTTTCATGAGGTTCAAACCCATTGTTGTAAAGGGTAAGAACAAAGCAAAGTCATCACCACCAACGGCGTCGACTGATCTGTCCCATACATCTTTATCTTTATTAGGATCAAAACCCTCAGCATAAACAACAGGTATTTTTTCTTTTTTAGAACCCACAAAAGCTTTCCTTAAATAAATACCTTCGTCTTTAACAAGCCAAAGACCTTTCTCTTTTGTTGTTTCTTTTGTGTATGGATATTTAAAGAACATTGTCTTTAAAGTTTTATCAGCGAGGGTCTGAAGACCCTCGCTTGATTTAAATGTAAGTTTAGTCATTAGTCCAACAACGCATAATATTCGTTGATAAAATGCTTTTGAAACCAATCAAGACCTTTACGCATTACTTTATAGTCTTGATGTAATTCTGCATTTTTTATTTTATGGTAAACGTCTTGCGCGAACCTTGGAAGAAATACGCTTTCCCCACTCCAAGGGTTCGTTGTTTTCACCATGCGATGATCGTTGAAATATCCTTTAAATGGCATTTTAATTTTCTTACCATTGTACTCGATATATTCCTTTTCTTTGTCTACTTGTAGATTGATTATATTATTCATAATAATTATCCTTTCTATTTAAGAGGTTAGCACAATTAATTTTTATTAGAAGAAAAAAAGGGTCATAAATTATTACAGGCTTGTAGCCTGTGGGCCCACCCACCCAATAGCTTGTGGCTTGCGGGCCCACCCACCCAATAAATAAAAAAAAATACAGCCTTAGAGCTGCAGTAGAAAGGGGCGCCTAAGCGCCCCTTCTTGATTTATTCTTCTCCGTCGTTTACATAAAGACCTGGTATCGTGTTCATTATTTTTGCAATGTCATAATACAAGGTTTCCATTTCGTCTAGTTTATCTAAGATCTCTACACAACTCATCTCTACTTTAAGATCAGTTGTTTGATCACTTAACCTTATTCCCTCGACCAACTCAAATGTTTCTTGTCTATTCTCGTCAATCTTAGGGTAGATAACAGATATCCTAGTTTTCTTAATTGTTGGACATTCTCTTATCTGTTTTACTACTGTTTTCATTTTTTATCCTTTCTAGACCTGGGGGAGCAGAAGCACCCCCAGAAAAAATCTTGTTAATCTTTGTGCAAGTCCTGGAACTCGTCCCACTGTTCGCGGTTCACTTCTTCAAGAACTTGATCATCCTCATATAAGATTGTGAACAGATGGTGCTGAGTTTGCATGTGAGCATTCCAAGCGTCAAAGTTATCGTAGTTCTTGATTGAACTTGTAGCGATCTTACTGTAGTCAGCTTCCGCCTGTTCAACCGCCCACTGTTTTACTTTTCCCATTTTATATCCTTTCTTTGAGAAGCGACGGGGGCAAAAGCCCCCGTCTCTAAATTAATCTTTGAGGACCAAGACATAGAGCAAATACTCTACATCAGAGTCTTCATGTTTAGACGCAGTGTTCAAAGCATTGAGATACTCAAGAGCATCTGCACGAGCATGAAATACTTTAGAATGATAATAACCATTCTGAATAGTATCAAACTTGTGACACTGTATGACTGCGTATTGTTTAATGGATTCATTTACCATACGTAGAATCTACCATTTTATGGGATAATATGTAAAGAATAAAATGGTCATATTTTATTACTAGTTATCCACAGGCTTGCGAACTGTGGGCCCACCCACCCCAGGAAAAATTCTTGTGGACTTCGGGCCCACCCACCCAATAGAGGTACCAAGCCGTCAGCAAAATCGAAAGAACTGCAGACCCCCTCCCCCCTTTTTTGGTAGAATATGTAACTTATATATCTGTATATATAGTTGATTTTAGATACTTAATGGTGTTAAATTCATTTTGAAACGATGCAACTAGAAGGAATAGATATAGACATCAACAAATTACCTGCGGAAGCAAGGAAGGAGTTTTTACGTTATAAAATAAAACTTGAAGAAAAAAGAAAAGAATCTGCAATCAGAAATGATTTCATGTCATTCGTAAAGTATGTATGGCCAGATTTTATAGAGGGGTCCCACCACAAAATAATGGCTGAGAAGTTTAATAAAGTGGCCAGGGGCGAATTAAAAAGAGTCATTATCAATATGGCCCCCCGACATACAAAATCAGAATTTTCATCCTACCTCCTGCCATCGTGGATGATTGGAAAAAATCCAAAACTAAAAATTATTCAAGCGACCCACACGACATAGCTCGCTGTCCGCTGTGGACGAAAAGCGAAACACTTAATTGTTTCTGAAGAATATCAAAAAATTTATCCAACCAAACTGAGAGAAGACTCCAAGGCCGCGGGCCGGTGGGAGACAAACGAGGGCGGTGAATATTTTGCTGCGGGTGTCGGCGGAAGCATCACGGGCCGCGGTGCGGATTTATTAATCATTGATGATCCTCACTCGGAACAAGACGCGCTGAACGTGAATGCGTTGGACAGAACATGGGAATGGTATACCTCGGGTCCTCGACAGCGTTTGCAACCAGGCGGTATTATTGTCGTGGTCATGACGCGGTGGAACATGAAAGATTTAACAGGGCGATTAATTAATGCTCAAAAAGAAACCAAAGCCGATCAATGGGAGGTGATTGAGTTTCCCGCTATCTTGCCAAATAACAAACCGGTATGGCCCGAGTATTGGAAGTTAGAAGAATTAGAATCGGTCAAAGCTTCACTATCTATCGGTAAGTGGAACGCACAGTATCAACAAAACCCAACAGCAGAAGAAGGAAGTATCATTAAACGCGAATGGTGGAACCTATGGGAGAAGGACCTCCCCCCGCTGTATCATGTGATACAATCCTATGATACTGCTTTTTTGAAAAAAGAAACGGCAGATTATTCGGCAATCACAACGTGGGGTGTTTTCTATCCAACCGAGGACAGCGGACCGAACTTGATTTTGTTAGATGTCGTTAAAGATCGTTTCGAGTTCCCCGAGCTACGGCGCGTGGCCCTCGAACAGTATAACTATTGGAAACCCGAGAGTGTTATTATTGAGGGAAAAGCTTCTGGTATGCCGTTGACTTTTGAGTTGCGTAAACAAGGAATACCCGTTATAAATTATACACCGAGTCGTGGAAATGATAAGCACGCTCGTGTCAATGCCGTGGCACCACTATTCGAGTCAGGGCAGATATGGGCAACCGACGATAAATTCACAGAAGAAGTGATTGAAGAATGTGCTGCTTTTCCGTATGGTGATCATGACGACTTGGTCGATAGTATGACACAAGCAGTCATGAGGTTTAGACAGGGAGGGTTTATTGAGCATCCTGACGATGAAGACGATACACCTTTACCACAACAACGGAGAACATATTACTAATGGGAAGTAAAACAGCAAAAGCAAATAGAAACGCTGAGAGGCAGGCAAACACTGCCGAGTTAATGTCAAATATCATGGCACCGGGTGCCGGAGAGATTTCTAAAAAACGAGAAGCAGAATTACAAGCAGCTGCAAACTTTGGAAGAGGCGTACAGTTTATTGAAGGCTCTCCTACAGTTAAAGGATTAACACAAATTGATCCTGTTACAGGAGAAAAGAAACCTGTTTATAGAACAGGAACCACTGCTGCTGACTTCACAGGAAAGATTATTGCAAATCAACCAACCATGGGAGAACTTTTTGGTGACATAGGTAGAGGACTTATGGGTGGTCAAGCAGATACACCACAATTCAACCTACCTACATCAAGACCCGGAACACCGACACAAGATTTTGCAAACATGCTACCTGCTCCACAAAAAACTCAAGGTATCATTCCTGCCTTACTTAATACAGGAGGTATTGGTGGTCTAGCTTTAAATATTGTTCAAGATTTATTTGGCAAAGGAAAAAACTTTTTCTTTCCTGAAGAAGAGGAAGAAGATACTTTCTCTAGTGCAGCAGATGCGATGGGTGGAGCTGCAGTGTCAATTCCACAGGGAAGAGGTTTTGTTCCAGAAGGATTTACCTTTCCTACTAACATTCAAAGAGAAGCTGGTCCAACAGTAGATTTAAGAACCCCTACCATTGAAGAACTAGTGACAACTCCTGTTTCACAGACAGGTGAAACAACAGATTCACGACCCCCGGTTTACGAGCTAGGAAACAATAGAGTAGGACTAGGACCTGAGTTACGTGTATTTAATCCTGAACAAAGTTTTATGTATCCAGAAGAGTACACACTTCCTTTTACGGATATTCAAATCCCTAGTCTAGGAAGAGCGATTGAGAGTGCAGTTACGGGAGGGCAAGGTTTTGATGCAACAATGAATTTAACTCCTGCGGGACAATCTTACTATGACAGTTTAATTGAACAAGGAATGTCACCAGTAGAAGCAGCACAACAAGTAAAAGTTTTAGCGGGTTATGGGTATAAAGACGGCGGACTAACTAAAACCGTAGCACCTCAAGAAGGGCCGATGTCCGCAGGTGTTGCTTCTTTATTCAAAAACAAGTAAGGTTATTAAATGGCTGATATAGATAAAGCACTACCAAACACACAACAAAAAACTATAGAAATCCCTGGACAAGACGAACTATCGGAACAGGTAATTCAAGAATTAAATAGACAGCAAGATACTCCCGAAGAAATAGAAGTTGTTGAAACGGAAGAAGGCGGAGCAGAAATATCTTTTGATCCTTCCAAAGCAATAGCTGAGGGAAGTGAGAATCACTTTGCCAACTTAGCAGAATATTTAGATGATGATGTCTTAGGACCTTTGGGTAATGAACTTAAAGATATATATTTAGATTATAAATCCTCTAGAGGTGATTGGGAACAAACATACACAGAAGGTTTAGATTTATTAGGTTTCAAATACAAAGAACGAAATGAACCTTTTCAAGGGTCTAGCGGAGCAACACATCCTGTTCTTGCTGAAGCTGTCACTCAGTTTCAATCACTAGCTTACAAAGAATTATTACCGGCCGATGGACCCGTGCGAACACAAATTTTAGGTGCTCCTAGCACCGCTAAGGAACAACAAAGCGAACGTGTCAAAGAATTTATGAACTATCAACTTATGTCAGAAATGAAAGAGTATGAGCAAGAGTTTGACCAAATGCTTTTCTATCTTCCCCTCGCAGGCTCGACATTTAAAAAAGTGTACTACGATGAATTATTAGGTCGAGCCGTCTCAAAGTTCGTACCTGCGGATGATTTACTTGTTCCCTATTCTGCAACATCACTAGACGATGCAGATTCTATTATTCATAAAATAAATATTTCTGAAAACGATTTACGCAAACAACAAGTTAGCGGTTTCTATAGAGACATCGAAGTGTCAGAAGCATCTAGTGAAGATGATGAAATTGCAGCTAAAGAAAGAGAGTTAGAGGGTATTCGTAAATCAGATAAATCACCAGACATGTATACATTGTTAGAATGTCATGTTGATTTAGACTTGGAGGGTTTTGAAGATACTGATAATGAAACAGGAGAAGCTACAGAAATAAAATTACCTTACATTGTAACTATTGAAGAAGGTAGTAGAGAAGTTTTATCTATTAGAAGAAACTACGAAGCACAAGACCCTAAGAAAAAAAGAATTCATTACTTTACACATTTCAAGTTTTTACCAGGTCTAGGTTTTTATGGCTTCGGTTTAATTCACATGATTGGTGGATTATCAAGAACTGCCACAGCTGCCCTACGACAGCTTTTAGATGCAGGGACTCTTTCTAATCTACCCTCGGGTTTTAAAACACGCGGTATTCGAGTGCGAGATGAAGCACAGGGTATAAAACCCGGTGAGTTTAGAGACGTGGATGCACCAGGAGGTAATCTCCGTGAATCATTTATGCCTCTTCCTTTCAAAGAACCTTCTGCAACCTTATTACAACTAATGGGTATTGTGGTAAACGCAGGCCAACGTTTCGCGTCTATTGCTGATATGCAAGTAGGTGATGGCAATCAAGGAGCTGCTGTCGGTACTACAGTGGCATTATTAGAACGGGGTTCTCGTGTGATGTCGGCGATACACAAAAGATTATACAATTCATTGAAGAGTGAATTTAAACAATTAGTGAGAATCTTCTCGTTATACTTACCACCAGAATATCCCTATGACGTCGTGGGTGGTCAGCGTATGATTAAGCAAACAGATTTTGATGACAGAATTGATATTCTTCCTATAGCAGATCCTAATATTTTTTCACAAACACAAAGAATTAGTTTAGCTCAAACACAATTACAACTAGCACAAACTAATCCAAAGATTCATAATTTATATCAAGCGTACAGAAGTATGTATGAAGCGGTGGGTGTTAAAAATGTTGATTTAATTCTACCTCCACCACAACCACCACAACCGATGGACCCAAGTATGGAACATATTCAAGCTATGGCTGGAAAAACTTTTCAAGCTTTCCCTAAACAAGACCACAAAGCT
>Ga0070746_10002073_pt1 | contig 11917 bp, 12 predicted proteins | sample VirMetDEL_Mar_21_FD_77016 | JGI IMG/M metagenome (GOLD analysis project Ga0070746, IMG submission 77016) | Aqueous microbial communities from the Delaware River and Bay under freshwater to marine salinity gradient to study organic matter... | ecosystem: Environmental > Aquatic > Marine >... | reverse complement strand
CTTGGCCGCCTCGATCGGATCGGCGTACAGCTCGCTGGTGTAGTTGAACATCGCCTTAATGTTGTCGCCGGTTTCGATGCGGTCGAAGTTAAAATCGACGCCATCAGAGCCGGCTTGAACAAAATCACCAACGCGGTCCGGCTTGATCGCACGCACGCCGCCCATAGCATCGATCTCGCTCACCGGCGGCTTTTGCGCGTCGCCGCTGCGCGGCGTCATGTTCTCGTTAGTGACGCCGTACAGACCTTCGCGCGCCTGCTTAACTACTTCGGCGGCCGGATCGGCTGCCTCCTCTTCGACCGCTTGCAGCGCCTCGTCGCCCTCAATTGCTTTTTTAGCGTCTCCGCCTGCATCTTCGAAGCGTTGCTTTCCCTCGTCGGAAAGCATGCCCGGAGCTTGCTCTTTCTGACGCTTTGAGTACTCGCCTGGCGACAGCATTTGCTCTTCGACGCTGGTCGGCATTCTTCCGTCCTGCACAGTGCTAGGCTGATCGCTCATAGCTTCAAAAATGCGCTTGATTAGATCCGTCCTGCCGCCAGCGATTTGTGGGTTAGGCGAAAGGGGAGCGCCACGGCGCGAGGCTTCGGCCGCCTGGTCAGATATTGCCATGTATGAACCTTTGTGCTTTAGATCGCGTCGTCCGACTGGTTAGCAGTGCTTATCAAGTTTGCACCCACCAAAACGCCGGTGGCAGACAGCAGGGGTATTTTGCCTTCCATAAAGGCTTTGAAAATGACATCTTTGGATTTGCCCAACGCTTGCGCTGTGACATCGACGCGATCATTGATCAACTCGACAATTGATTTGGGCGGCGACGCCAACCCGGTGAACTTGCCGTTTGCAAACCAAGAAAGCGACTGCGCTTCGGCAGGCATGACGCCCAAACGCTCGGCGACTTTTTTATAAAGGTCAGAGAACACAGCATATTCTGTTTGCTGTTTGACGCCGTCCACGACCTGACCAGCAAGCGTATCAGCAATGCCCTTGCCTGCGTAATTAGCGACGTCTGAAGGGTTGTCTAAATAGGCTTTGTATGCGGCATCTGAATTAAACCACTGACGCGGAATCTGACCGGGCGCAATCTCGTTGAGAACGTGCAACGCACCGCGAATTGCGTGTGTGTCCACAGTGACACCGTTGAGATTGCCTGCCACATTTTCAGCAAATGTCGCTGGTTTTGGGTTCGTGCGATAGTCAATCTTGCCAGTTTCGCGAAGCTGATCGATCAAAATCTTATGCATACCAGCCGCTTGTCCGGGCTTGGCTGGATTTATCATCATCGGATACCCAGCCTCGTTGATACCCGAGCCGCCTGGCCCCACTATTTCGTCGTAGTCCAACCCGGCTGTGTCTTTTGCCCGAACTAATGACGCGCTCCTAAGATTAGGTTCTGTTGATGTACGCGGACTGGTTGCGCCGTACAGCATGGCAAACTCACGCGCCTGCTTTCGTGCGGTGTCCGCTGGTATGCCAAGCTCTTCTGCTTTTTTAATCAGCGGCCCTAAGTGATAGAAAAACTGCACGTTGGTTCCAACGCTTGGTCTTGCTCGATCAGCAATAATCTCTGCGATGCGGTCCATGTTTTCGACCAACAATGCGGCGCGTTGTTTCTTTGGCAGCTTGGCGCCCTCTGGTGCGCGCGGCACTGGCGTTTCCATCTGGTCTGCCTGACGAACACCTGCCTGATACGCAAGCGTCGATGTATCAAACATTTGATCACCGGACGGCTGAGTGCGCGCGGCGGGTTTGTCTTCCATCTCTTTTGCTTTGGTTTCTAAAACCTGACGCAGAGTCGGCACTTCTTCATCAGTCAGTTTGCCAGCCACCTTACCAACAGCCGACAGCGCCAGATCACCGGCTGCACCGATCGGATTGGCAGACAGCGTCTTACCGCTTGCCATGCCGGCCAAGCGTTCGTCAGCTCGGGCACCGGCTTGCTCTACTAATTCTAAAACGTCCTGGCCTTCCGGTGTTTTTAAAAAATCCTTGGTGGTTTTGACCGTTTTTATAAAACCACGCACAACCGCCTCACCAGCGCCTAATAGCATCAAGGCCTCGGCCGCGTTCTTTGCACGATTTACATATTCATTATCGTCTGGATCAGTTGCTAAAAAATCACGCAATGTTTTAAGCGCGGGGCTATCCGTATCTTTTGAAATAAGGTTGAAGAGGTTTTCCTCTTTTGGCGATAAAGCAAAAAAACCCACCATGCTTTCCGCAATGATTGAGGACGCCACTTTTCCAACACCCAACGCGCGCAACGCGTTGAAACCTGTGACAGCGGGTAAAACGTACTGACCAACTAAAGCGGTACCCTTATCAACAACCCCAGCGGCTGGGTTGTTTTTTGTTGCCTCGTCTGACATTTTATCCATAACGTCAAAAAATGCATCAACCTGCTTCTGATCGAGCAAACCCAAAGCGCCGAGGGAGTTACCTACAACCTTTGCAACGCTGCGTGTGATTCCAGAAAACGGGGAGTTTAAAAACGTTTCAAATTTACCTAACGTTGATTCCGTCTTTTGCGGCATAGCTGGGGTCTGTGGATCTCCCACGGCTGGTGGCGCAACTTGCGCTTGGCTAACGTCGCCTGTCGCCTGCGTACCCGGATCCGCGCCTTGAACATCACCGCGCGGAATTGCAACGCTCATTTTTTTTTCGCCGGTACGACCAAGGATCCACTCGCTGCCATCTTGCCGTCGCTCGACGTCGTAGCTCTCGCCGTTGTCGGCCACTTGGCGGATTTCAGTTGAAAGCGGAAAAGGCACGCCGTTGTTGACACCAAAAACATTGCCGTCGTCGTCGCGCTCAATGCTCTTGTAGTCGTCAGCCGTCAACTCACTAAAATCTGCACCGCGGCGGATCTCGGCAGCCTCGTACTCTTCAAAATTGTCGTCGATTTCGTTCATCATTCGAGGATCTGCAATTCTGCTTCGTCATTCAGCAACTGTTGGAAAGCCTGCAACATTCTGTCGTTTGACTGAACTAAAGCTTTCGCAACACCCGCTTTGACAGCGTCAAGCGGGTTTTTGGCAGGGTCTGGAATAAATTTCCGAAACGCTGGCGGTATTTTTGAATACGCGACGATGTACTCTTGCTGACGGAACTTTCGCATCTTGATGGTGAAGTCGTCTTGCATTTCTTTTACGATGCTACGCGCTTTTGCACGCACCTCGTCTGGAGACGCTCGCCGGTTCTGCGCAACCCATTCCTTGAATTGCAAGCTTGCCTTGCGGAACGCCATGCGAGACGGCGTCTTCAACAACGCGGCGTCCGCCTGCTCGGTGTACATGAACGCATCTTTGAATAAATCGATGCCGTTTTTTTCTGCCTGTGAGCGATCGCCTTCAAGCTGTTGCAGCATGCGGCCGTAAAATTTTGGGTCAACCTTACCTCTAGCGGCTGACAAATCGTCATAGGTCAGCCTGTCCAGGCTTTCTTTTTCTTCCAGATCTGCCTGTAGCTCTTCCGATTCTGGCGTTGCTTTGAAGGCGCCGCCGTTTTCTTTGAGATCAAGCAAGCTCTCAACGGCTATGCGCCTCGCCGGCGTTACGTAATAGCCCGCAGCGAGTAATTTTTCGTGAGCGTCCAACGCTATCTTGCGCTGCTCTGGATCGGACAGGTCAGAGTTCACGATCGAATTGTACAATCTATTATTCGCTGCGTTCGCTTGAGATTCAGCGGCCTTACGCGCATCGTTGCGCGCCTTCACAATGCGATTCGCCATCTTTAGTGCGTTGTCCGCAATCTTATTGATCTGGTCTGGCGTTAATAGTTTTTGCGCATCTTGAATAATAGGATCTGAGCTGTTGCCTGACCGAAATTCGCCAATGATGCGTATGGCATCAGCGTTTTGAGCGTTGATCATATTCGTCAACGTGTTCGACACTGTTGACTGAGTGAATTTTTCAAGTCGCGTCTGCACCTCGTTGAAACCGATTTCGGGCGCAGCTTTTTGGATCTGTATGATGCCCTTTTCTAAAGCTTTTTGCCGCAGAGCCTCGCTCGTCGTTACATCCGCGCCTTTGCGGAGTGCGTATTCTTCGTTGCGGTTAAGTATTGCTTTGTATTGATCAACGGCGCGCTTTCGAATTTCCTTGCGGAAGTTCAAAATAGCCCGCGTGCGAATCTCGTTAACTTTATCAGTAAAGAAGCCTTTGGCTTGCATCCGCTTGAGGCCTTTACGGTAAGCCTCTTCTTTTAATTTTATCCCTTTTAAAAAATACTTTTCGGCCTTTTCAGTATCGGAAAATTTCAGCGCTTTTTCTCTGCGCTCTTCTATATCCAGCTCAAAGCTATCCGCGGCGTCGGCAGCATTTTTTTCGTTTGTTATTCTCTGCTGCTTGATGCCAAATTCCGCAACTTTCTCCCCGATTTGTTGCAATTGCTTACCCGATTGACTCATCTGCGCGCCAGCGTCTGCAAACGCGCGACCAGGCGCGGTCATGGCGGAAGTGCTAAGCTGCGCCGTGATAAATTGCCCTTGGCCTTGCCGAGGAATCGGCGTTTGTGATGTATACGTCGGAACCTTCACTTTATTCAATCGCCTTAAAGTTTGCGTAGCCAAGGCTCATGTTGCCGAGGCCTGAAAACAAGTTACCAAACGCCTGTGTTTGCGCCGCACGGGCTCTGATGTTAAATGCAAGTTGCTGTTGCCTGCCTTCAAGAAGGGCAAGCTCGCCAGCTAAGCGCTGGTTGACGCCCTGCTCGCGCAAGCGACCGGCGTCAGTGCGCGCCTGCAATCCGATGAGCTGTACTTCCTCTTCCGCTTCGTTAGCGTTTTCCATCATGACCATAAGCGGCGTGCCGGTTGACGTAGCAACACCACTTTTCCGATATGCCGTTTCTGTTTTTGCTTGAAGCCTGCTGAACTGCTTTCGGAATCGAAGCGCTTCTCGATCGCCGACGCGCTCCCGCAGGTCTGCTTCTTGTTTTGCAACACGCTCATTGCGGCGGCGGATCGCAGCGTTGTATTCCGCAGTCTGCATCGCGGCGCTGCCGGCCGCGCGCATGCCAGCCGCTTGTTGCTGCGCGCCCATGAATGAGACGCCAGTGCCAACGGCAGCCGTCCCGATCCCTATGTATGCAAGTGTTGCCGCTTCTAAACCCATTTTCGCACCCAACTAAACATGTCGTAGCTCTGCCGATCTGGCGTCATTTGCCTAACGGTTCCTTCGTATTCCATGCCGAGAAAACGCGCCCAACGCCATAACTCAGGCCAGTCACTTTTCATATGTGCCTGCACTCGGTGCAGATCTTGCTCGTCCGCAATCTTGCGCATCCATCGCCGGCAAATGCGCGCTACCGCCACCTTATGTGCGTCTAATTTATCGCTCGCCATCAACCAGGCTTCGCCGACGCCAGGCCAAAGCGGCTGAATCCCGCTGATGGCAATCAGATGCCCATGATCGATAAACGTGAACGCCATGTCCGGCGCCGCAAAAAGCTCCAGCATCTCAAGGCCAAACGATGGGCGGTTTCGGTCGTCGTTTAAGTTTTCTGCCAACAACGCTTCGGCGTGTTCGAACTCAAACGGCGCGAGGATCACTGCTCAAAAGTCGACAGGGTTGCGTAGGCCGCCAAGACTGTCATCGGCAGCGGTTGTTCTTGTCGAATGGTGAACTGCCCATCGGTGTCGTAGTTACCGTTCAGCTCAATTTCTTTGTCGCCACTGAATAGTGCAAGCGCCGCGTCCATTTCGTCGGCAGAGGACCGAAACGGCACAACATCGAGGTTGTTGACGTCACGCCCAACCTTCAGCCCAACCGATCGATAGAGGCGTACCGTCAGCTCATTGATACGCTTCATCTTGCCCTGGGCTGTGCCCATTGCCGCGCCGGCGTCAACGCGCAGCGTGCGCAGCGTGCTGTTGTAACCAAGACCGGCGTGGGCTTTCGTCACATAGCGATCGAGCGTGATGGCGCCAGACGAGACTGTCTTCGGCGCGTGAACGCTGCCATCGCCGAGAATGGCAACAGACTCGCCTTCAAGATGCGTAAGGCCCGACAAGGTCGTAGCTGCCTGCGTCACTGTTGCGCCGTCAGCATGAATTGCCGCCGGGCCAACGACACCGCGGGTGCAGCCAGTGAGCTGGTTAGAACTGTTGCCGGTGTACGTTATAATTTCGGTGCCAATCTTAACGGCGCCGCTTGCCGGGAACGCAGTAGTATCATCAAGCGTAATTGTCGTCGCCGCGGCACTGATCTGTCCGTTTAAGGTGTCAGACACGCCGGTGAAGGTTAAGGCGCTGTCGACGAACACCGCGTCGGTGACGTCAGTGCCGAACTCAAAATTCTTAATGTATTCAATGTATCGTTTCGTCGCGCCGTTTACCGTGCGTTTGACCACCATATAGATCTCGTCTTCATCAAGGTCGCCTGGTATGACCGCAACGCGCTCTACCACAGCGTTGCCGGTGCCGAAAGATCCACCGATAATCTGACGCGACCAACCCATCACCTGTTCTTCGGGCTTAAAGGTTAAGCAGGCGAGCTGGCCGTCTGCACGCACGCACCAGATGATCGAGTCCGGCTCTTGCTGGTAGCTCATCTCAACCAGGCCTGACTCGGTGATGTGTTCACTGATAATTGTGACGTCTGGTGCGACAAATCCGTCGACATCAAAATTGAATCGCAGCTCGCGCACCTTGCGCTTTGCGCGCTGAATGAACAGCGTGCTGTTGCCGGCCTGCACCGGCGCCGTATCGCTGGAGCCGTGCGGCGTCTGTTGCTTGATTTGAATATTTGTCGGCGTAATTGCCTCGTCAGCGCCACCGGCTCGGACAACGAATTCGCCGCCGGATGTGCCGACAATCAGATTGCGCGTCGACGCCAAGAATCGAATGACGTTCACCTGGTTTGATCCGATGGTGTAGACCATCGCGTCGTCGTCCTCAGTGCCGGCTTCAAAATTTTCGAAGTCGCCGCCCTGACTGAAGAATAGCGTCTGTGGTTGTGTGCTGGTGCCAGCGAACACCAACCGCTCCTCGTAGAAACTGACAGCTCTCGGATAGCCTGTCGTTTCGGAGAATGCGCCGAGCGACCAATCGTCGACCGCTTCCAACTTGCCTTGAATTGTAAACGAGCTGCCGGCGCTTTCGGCTGCAAGGTCTGCGCCTGGCGCCAACGTCAAAACACTGTCTGTGACGTCGACCAGTAAAAACCCGTCCGTCGTGTTGTTGTCTACAGTGCCGCTTATAATGATCGTTTGTCCGGCTTTGAAACCTTCGTCGATAAAATTCGCCGCGGTATCTTCAATGCGATCGTTATGCTCAAGATCCGTTGCGTCGGGATCTCCCTCGTGAAAAGAAATCGTCGTCGCCGTGTAGTCCGGCATGATTTCTGATCGGCCGTCTTCAAGCTCTTGCACTGTGCCGTCGACCGATGTCGCTGACGTAAAGCTTGTGATCTTTATGAAACCTTCCTGCAACTTAACGAGCCGTCCCACGTCGGTGCTTGCAAATGTGTCGGCAGATGCTGTGATCGTGACCGTGCCCGACCGTCCGCTTGACGTCAGCGTCGTCGCAGTGATGTTGCGGTCGAGAAAGGGGCCGCGCGTTAGAGCGACTTCAGTGATTGTCCAAGCGGTATGGCTCGTGCGCTCTATTTTGCGCGGCGCATGGTTAGGCGACACGATGTACATGACGTCGCCGCTCTGCGACCACTTCAGCGTGTTGAGGTCGCTTGCCGTGTACGGCGTGGTCACCTCGACCGGCGTGCCGCTCGACTCAACCTGACCGCCGTCTTTGATGATACGAAAATATAGCGGACCGAATTCAAGAATATAGGTTTGCTCGACATTAAATTCGAAGGGCACGAGGCGCACGGCGTTGGCGCTGCCCTTGACCTCAACGATAAAGCGAGTGCCTGGTCGTCGCGTCACGCCGCCGTGCGGTTGCACGATGAAGTTCTCAACCGTCGCCGCACCGTTGTCATACTTGGCGATATCTGTGCGACCATGCAGCCGCTCAGTGATTTCGCCTGCGGTGAAATTCTGGAAGGCTTTTGTGACCTTCGGCACTAGAACCTCGAACTAATGAACATGTCGCTTTCAACGAAAAGCGATCGGTCTTGGTTGACGACATTGTCGGGCGTGCCTTCGGTAGCGTCGACGAAGCGAGCTTCCGAAAGCTTTTGGTTATAGATATCAAACAACGACGCTGTCAGCGTAGCGCTGTTCACCAACGCATAGCTGATGTCGGCTGCCAATCGAGCAGCGATTGTCTCAATGAATAGCTGGTCGTATTCATTTGGATCTGTAACGCGCGCTATGTAGATAAATTTGAACGGCGTGGTGTTTGCAAGAACCTTGCGCCCCTCAATTCGATAGATCGTATCAATGTCCTGCGGTCGAATGATGCGCAGGCAATACGGATTATTCGGCAAAGTGAACTGGTATTCAAATTCAAATGCCGGACTATCGGCATCGGCGGCGATTGACGCGCGGCGCACGAGACAGTTCCACGGGTGGGCGCGGCTTACAGCATCTCGGACAAATTCGTAGCGCTGATTGCAGACGCGCGCAGCGCGACTGTCTTCGGTCAGCGACACAATGTTGCTCGCGCCGATCATGTTCAGCGCGCTATTACAAATATCAACGTCAGATGCCATGTCAATTCCTTAAAGAAAAGGGGGGGCAGAGCCCCCCCAATTCATTAGTCTACGACGTAGTACATGACCAACTCGATCGTGCCGGTAGCGGCAGCGCCGAGATTGGTGCAAGTCACGACGTACTCATTGTCGATGACCGACTGGTCGAGATCGACAACAGAGTTGGCACCCAGGGCCAGCGTAGCCGCTACGTCCGCGCGACCAGCCGCCGAGGCGGTGTCCTGGCCGTCGAGGAACTCGTCAGCGTCGGCAGCAACAGAGCTGCCCGAGCTGTTGGTGTAAGCGGCGTGGCCGACATCCATCGTGGTGCCGGTGCCGAGGTCGTCGAAGTACAGATAACCACCGACGATGCGTGCACCCTGCGGGAGCGAAAACATCTCGATGACATCATTTGCAGCCAGAGAGGAGGCTTCGTAGGACGCATGCGCCACACGAACGCGACCACCAAGCTGGTTAGCTTTGACGAAGTCTTTCGGATCGTCCTGCGTAAGGTCGGTCCGAACATTACTGTAAACAGTAGCCATTGTTCAGTTCTCCTTCCTTACTCAGAACACGCGATTTCAACGACCTTGTCTTCCTGCATCCTGGTCGCTCCAAACGTCGAGCAATAGTAGACCTGGGTGGAGTAAGACTTGTCGTTGCGCTCATCAACACGAGCCATGACATCTTTGCCGATCGCCAGCTTGATGCCGTCCTGCGCGAACGCATAGCAGAGCCGATCGCTACTGCCATCGACGCTCAGACGGTTGCTGACTATGAACTCGAATCCGACAAAGCTTGAGATGTCTCCTTGAGCTAAGGCCTTCACAGTGTTGAAATCGCTGCTCGTAACAGTTGTGTTATTGAGCAGATCTTCAATCTGTTCCGGCGAAACAACAATGTACCGCTTGATCGACGGATCCACATTGTTCTGGTCGAGGATCTTCTTCGCAGACACGAGCTTTGCGATCGTGAGACCGGAAGCACCAACCGCGACTTTTTGTGACGAGGGAAGTGCCGTCGAAGTCGTGCCGTCTTTGCCCGTCTTCGCTGTGCCGCCGAGGGCGTCGATGATAACATCGTCCATCGAACGACCGATAGCCGCCGCTGCCGCACGGGCATAGGAGGAAGTCGGATCGATCAACATACGGACCTTGTCAGCATCATCAATGTAACAGTTCAGCCGAGGGCGCTAACCTCGACCCGCTTTCGCTGCCTGCGGTTTCCCGCAGGATCGGACTATATCTTCTCTCTGTGAGAGCTGGGCGCTTCCACCGCGCTTGCGGCGTACTCCTTGCGGATAGTCTCTGAACCTTCTCTTTCAAGCTTGGCTGCTGATTGGCATATCCTTGCGGACTTAGCTTTCCAGCAATTCACCCAGTTACGACCCCATTGAGGTCGGCCCACTCGTAAGTGGTCAAACTCACCATACGCCGAGAATGAGGCGTCTCGACAAGTGGCGTATCTCCGTGCCGGCTGGTACGGGCGATCGCCGCGGCCTCTCCAATTTGATCGAAGAAGGCCTTTTCGCCGGTGACGCTTTCAACGTCAACGGCGCCTCGCAACAGACTGCCCATCTGCTGCGAGAGCATTTCGACGTTCGAAGAAAACTGGTTTACGAACGCCGTAGTTACTTGGGTACTCATATCCCATGCTCCTACAGTTGTGGTTGCCAATTGCGTGGGTTATCGGGCTATGCCCGGCTCACTGTCGGTTAGGCCGACTACTCCGCCTTTCTCACAGGCTTGCGCCGGGGGGCCTTGGTAGGCTTGTCCTCGGATTTCACGAATGCCATGTATCTCATCGCGAGATCCACGGGGTCGGTTACTGTGCGCGCGCTGCCGAATTGCACGGCCAGGCGCAGGCATTCCAATTTTATCTCTTTGTCATCCATTGAGCTGCTCGCGCAGTCTCAAGACCTCGTTCACCGTGCGGTCGTGATCAGGATGCGTTTTCTCCCAATACGGCGAGCCCTTTTGCGATAGCTGACTGATGCGCGCCTGGATGTCTGTCTCGCTTAAACCTGGTCGACTGTCGCGGCCGGCTAGACCGTCTTCGCTCACTTCCTTGTTAATATACTCAGCAACCCGCACGAAAAGGCGAACCAGATCGGGATTATCGCCAAGCGACGAGCCGTCTTGCATACGAAGATCGACAAGGTCAGGTGCGTCAAATTCATCAAGAAGCGTGACCGCGGCGTCGATCTTGTCTTGAAAGTCGCCGCCATATTCTTGCCTCAATTCGGCTTCAACCGCCTGACGGTTTTCCTCAAGCTGTGTATCAGTTTGTTGCAGCGCGCTGCCGGCAAACTCCTGATAGCTGTCCGCTAGTGCTGCCGCCTGTCGCGCCGACAAGCCCGTCTTGTGTGCTGTCTCCCTAAACCAGTCAGTAAATTCCTGGTTGCTGTCTTCGCCCAGATTAAATTCGTATTCAGCTGGATCTTGCGGGCGACCGAGCTTGTTGTAGACCAGATCCCAGTCCTCGTCGGTCGCCCAGTTCCCCGGTATCGCCAGTTTTTCGGCGCCCACCATTTTTTGGGCGTTTATGTAGGATTTTGCCATCCCTTCGACGCTTCCAATGTGCTGGAGCGACGGGTCAGATTGCAGCTCCGTAGGTAAACTCGACTTCCAATCGTCAGACGGTGCTTCCCCGGTTTCCACCGGAGCGACCGCTCCCTGCTCTTCGGACACTTCACTTCTCCTTCAATGTTGCGTGAATAAATAAAATGACGTCCCTTTGTCCCTCGCGGAACGCCGTCTCGTCGGAGTTTGGGGCGTAGCTCGTGCGCCAAAGCCCAAACCTCTTTTCCATGTCTTCCAAAACCTGTTTGCCGTCGTCGCTTTGGAAAACCGATTTATAGGTTGCCTTTAGTTCTTTCGGACTCATCCTTCGACGGCCTCAAGCCCACCCTGGCGGATTTCCTTGAGCGCCGGCGCCGCCTGTCCGGCGGCCTGTGCCGCCTGTTGCAGCATCATCATTTCCTGTTGCTGCGCCTGTTGCGCTGCGCGTTGCTGTCGCAGCTCCGCAACCTCACCCTCGCCGCGCGTCACAACCGCCGGCGTGCCGGTAACCTTGATGACGTGCTGCGCTAAGCCGTCCATATCGAGGTAGTCGACCACAGACGGATCGAGCTGCATAAGCGGCGCCAGGAACTCAAACATCTGCATAACGGACTGGACGTCGCCGCTGCGCTGCGCCTTAGCCAGCGGGCTCACATACTCGATGTCAATGTCGCCGCCGCGGAGACTTTCGGGCGGCGGCACAAATTTCTTCTGGCGCGACAGGATCGCGAAACAGCGATTGATCAGCGGCTGAAGCAGCTCGGCTTG
>Ga0070746_10002068_pt1 | contig 11930 bp, 13 predicted proteins | sample VirMetDEL_Mar_21_FD_77016 | JGI IMG/M metagenome (GOLD analysis project Ga0070746, IMG submission 77016) | Aqueous microbial communities from the Delaware River and Bay under freshwater to marine salinity gradient to study organic matter... | ecosystem: Environmental > Aquatic > Marine >... | reverse complement strand
CAACAGATCTGTGTTTGCAGCATATGTGCATTTATCCACACCATACACTTTCCATCCTTTAAGAAGGCATCTTCTGGTTACGTGAGAACCGATAAGACCTAAACAACCTGTTATTACTATTAATTTCATCAACACTCCTTATATTTCTATATCTGCTATACCATAATTTCTTTTTAAATTGATAGATATGGCATAGTCTTCTGTTTTGTTTAACTTTCTATCATTTATGAGTACTCTTTTCCCACCGCCAATTCCCATTACCAGTTGATCGTAAAAAATTCCACATTCTGACAATTGTCGCTCGGTGACTTTTCTCATACTTTCTTTTCTACCTGTGGTGAGGATGATTCTATACCCGAGCCTATCCCACTCGATTAGTTTTTCTATGGTGCCTTCTAACAGTACCATTCCATGTTTAGGGTGACTAACTACGTTTGGTTTTTCGTGTACAACCAAGGTGCCATCAATGTCACAAAATATCGTTACCGGTCTTTTATCCATGAAATAGCTCCTTTAATTTTGTCTTTACATTTGTTTTAATTAAACCATCAACATCTTCAAGTTTATTTTTCACATTTTGTATAAATTCGTCGCTTGATAGAACATAATGCCCACATATGTTTACAAGCTCTTCCTTTTGCTCGAAAGGGTTAAATTCTTCGTCTACCCATTTTTTCCACCTGCCTGAGTCGTAACAAATTTTCCAGTAAACGTTTAAAAGCTCAGGGTGCTTTTCTTTTATTATTTGCATATATGTTTTCGTCTCAATTTGACCAAACTCTGGTGCTATATTTATAGAATCTAAACCTAAAGAAAATTTTTCTTTAATCAAATTTGTTGGTAAATAATCGCCATTATGTTCTTTTGTTAACAAGCCGTAACTCTTAACTACACTTATCATCTTTTTTAATCTTTCGCTATCATATTGACCAGTGTTCTTATTTTCTTTCAATGAGGTTCCAGACTGTATCACACAGTATAATATTCTTTTATATTCTTCCGGATGTAGGTTTTCTTTTAGACTATTGAGAAAGATGTCAACCTCATGTGGCTCAAATCTTCTTATCGATTCTTCAGTACCAACCTCGAATAATACATTTGAATTGTTCGATAGACAGAATCTTATCATCTCAATTGTCCATTTTGTTCCTTCCTCCAAAGAAGGATATTTTTTCCATGGGTCCAAATGTATCATGTCTAATAGTTCACAGTCCTGTTTTAGGGACTCAAAACCATCGTCATCATATAAACCTTGACCGGGACCTCCATGGTCTCTTACTAAGAAAATGTTCTTAGTATATTGTTTAAATTGTTTTGTTGTCCAGTTATTTACATATCCTCCGTCAAACTCCACTTGTCTGCGGGATGGGATCAGACCTATTGAATTGTCTGTCTCGGAGGTAAATTCCAATATCGCATCAACTACGTTTTTTGACATAGGTCCTATAAAAAATCTAATATTCATTGTTCCAATACCCTTGCTAAGTTCAACTTGCCAAAATTAAATAAAAATTTGTTCAATGGGTATTCATGAAGTGGAGCCATGTTTAACCATATCAAACAAGTCAGTGTTTCAACCTTTCTATAATCATATCCATTTTCTTGAACAAAATCTTTTAAAATCTGTTTACAAGATAATAAGTTAGAATTACACAAGATATGGCAATTATCTGGTGTTTCTGAGTATAGTTTTTTGTTCAGTATTTCATGGTTTACGGTCAAATTATGATTAAGTTTTGATAAGTCATAATATATATCACCAATGTTTAGGTTGCCGGCAAAATCTTGTCTCCAGTCTAACAAACAAAAACCATCTTCAGTTTTTAAGATATTGTCCAATATAAAATCTCCATGAAAAGACACAGGCTCACCATTGCACAACCATTCCTTATCTATTTTATCCATCATGGTGTCTATTGGCTCCAAGTACTTTCCATTGATTATTGTTGGGTCGTCATTATCTTCTAAAAATTTCATTATTCTATTTTTTGTTTTTGTAATGTAAAAATTATAGCACATTTTATTAAAGTTGTCAAGTGTTTTTTTCATCCACAAATTACTTTTTGACCAAGACAAAAGTTCTCGAAATTTGTTATCAGTTACACATGATGAAAAAATTGTCCCCTCTACCTTCTCATATTTGTAAAAGTTCTCAGTTTGGCCAAGAATTTGAGGAACCAAAGGGAATAGAGTTTTTCCCCTTTGCACTCTATTGTTACATATTTCTGTTTTGTTGAAAAATTTAACGACAGAATCTTTAAAAAAATAAATTGATTCTTCTCTTTTTTCCAACACATCAGCTTCTGGTTTGAAGTGTTTTCTTGTTTTCTCCAACTCTCCAACATTACCTATATCAAGCCAAGAAGAGGTTCTTATAAAATCAAAATTACTATATTTAATCATTTTATTAATAATTCGTCCTTCATGTAGGGTGCTATCGTAAGGGTCACTGTTGTATGTTTGTTCCAATAAATCAAAAAACAAACCATAGTCCTTTATGCCACAAATGCCAATATATGCGTAATCATAGTTCATCTCCCCTTTTCTTTTTATCTCGAGAGTTTTATCCCCTGATGTTAGTAGTGTTGCGTACTGTGATACGTCTTCTCTAACATCGCCCATACAAAAATTAGTACCACTGTCTGTTGCCTTTAATATGGCTGTGTTATCGGAAAGAATTGTATCACAAGCATTGAATATGAAAGGACAGTCTAAATATTTCTTTGCTTGAAGAATAGAATAGCCAAGACTACTTCTTTCACCTTTATAATTATCAATTTGAACAAAGGTAAAATCATGTTCAGGATATGTCAAGGTCAGGAACTGCTTTACTAAATCTCCATAGTGTCCTAAAGTTATAACATATTGTGAGCCTAATGGGTAGCTTTCTATTATGTGGGAAATAGCTGGCTTGTTTGATATTCTTACCAAACACTTGTTTGTATAGTCTGTTAAATTTCCTAAACGACTTCCAATTCCACTTGTTGTAATTAATATTTTATACTTCATTTTTATCCTTGCGTTTCATCGTGATGAGAGCTTGACTCTACACATTTTTTACAAACAGGGTGTTTCCAATATTCTCCCTTTCGATGTATTTTTCTCAAAAATTGAATTTGTTCAGACATCCATGCCTCTTCAATACTTCTTATCAACAGCCTGCTTAAATCTTTTCCTTCTTCAAGTGGAGAACTATCCATACCAACATTTCTTTTTTTAGAATATTGAATGTTAGGTTTGACATTGCTTTTTAGACGAGCTATTGGAAGCTCTGCTCCAAAAAAAGTACAACAGGGTAAAATAACTCCATTATATCTGATTGCTAAGTGATTGAATGGTTGGCTACACTTAAAAGATTTAATGTTATCACTTCTATTTTCCAGAGTAGGTTTGATAATATTTACCAAATCTTGTATTCCGATAGCATCTGCTTTGTTTTTCCAAAAATCTATAAACTGGTCTAACTCTTGTTTGTTCTCTTCTGTTTTTACAAAGTTTACTCGAAGCGTTGGTAGTTCACTATTATATTCCTCATCTCTAATTTTGATAAAGTTTTCTATATTTTTTATAATTTTTTCTAATGAATAATCACTAACTCTTATCTTCTTAAATGTTTCATCTGTTGCTGCATCCAACGATACTTGAATTCTCGTCAGTCCAGATTCTATCAGTCTTCTAGAGATCTTTTCGTTCAATAGAGAGCCGTTTGTACTAAAATATATGTCTAATATTCCAGCTTTTCTTGCATACTCAATATATTTGACTATATCTGTTCTTATTAAGGGCTCGTTTATATAATTTATTCTAATAACCTTTAAACCCTTTTTTACACCATCATCTACAACTTCTTTAAAAACCTCAAAATCAAACCAAGTTTCCTTTCCCATTCCCTTGGTAGACTCGGCACTCCAAGTACACATTGGGCACCTAAAATTGCAACTATAATTTAACTCAAAATCAAGCTGAATTGGGTACTTTGGGACCTTTCCCAGATCATAAGATTTTTTCCAAAGTCTTCTGTACTTGTCATACTCTTTAGGATTGTTGTGTCTTTTGACTATTTCGTGTATGTCTTTATTGTCAACTACAGTTGTGTGACAAGTGCCTTTATCTTTTTTAATAATTTTCTTTATTCTTGACATTATTTTATCTATTATAATCATCTTCTACCCTTACTATATCGTCTTCTCCAAAATACTCCCCAAGTTGAACTTCTATAAAGCGAAGGTCTTCTTTTCCGATGTTTCTAATTCTATGTTTTACTTGTACAGGAACTTCAATTATATCACCAGCCTTTACCTCTGATGTTTTGCCATCTAAAGTTAACTGGCCTATGCCTTTTGTTATTATCCATATTTCCTCTCTTTTGTAGTGAAATTGGTAACTTGGAGCTTGATTGGGTTCTATAATTATCTCCTTTACTTTACAATACTCCTTGTCTAACAGGTTCTCAAATGTCCCCCATGGTCTTTGTTCAAAATAATTCATAATATAAACCTCGTATTTGCATTAATGTTTTTTAATATATCTTCTTTTATTTCCTCTGTGTATTGGCCGGCCTTTAGTACGACCAAAGGCTTATCGACATTCTTTAAAATTTTAGGGCTCTTAACTTCTAAATTCGTCCCATATAACCTTTCACCTTGCTTCGCAGAATCATTGTCAAGTATGAATGAAAAATACTCCTCACTTAGGCCAAATTTTAACAATGATTGAGTAAAGATGTGAGCACCAAAGATAAAAGTGTTTGTTCTTTCTCCGTTCAGCAAATTTCTTATTCTCTCCACTTCTTCTTGGTAATAATTTATAAAATTATAGAAGTATTGCGGGTCTTGTTTATAAAAACGCTGTGTACTCATTGTGCTGTCCTTTACTGCTGCTACAAAAACACAATGACGATTGAAATATCTTTCTTTTGTGACTCTAAGCTGACAGGATGTTAAAATTTTATATAAAAGTTCTTTAGTTAGACCATAAGTGTGTTCAAAATTCATTGAGTTGGTATACTTATCGTTCATCATTTCATCAATAACTGGGGCTGATACATACATATACTTTCCGTCATCCAACAGTTGAGACATTTCCTCAACTTCTTCAATGGGATTGTATAGGTGTTCTACTACATGCGAATGAATGATAGAATCGGGTCTTTGAGAAACAGTGCCTTTGTTGAAGAAATGTTCTCTTAGAGCAATTTTGTTCGTTTCTTTGTTTCCGTAAAAACTTAAGTTTGTATCATACACTGTTATTGTTTCAATATTATTGTTCCTTTCTAGATGCTTTGCCAATATCAATTGTGCTCCACCAATCTCAACTATATTTCCTTTTGCCGTTTCATTTATAAATTGAGAAAATTCTAGGTGATGTCTTGTCCATAGTTTACCTTGGGAACTGTTGTGGCCTTTTTCATACAGTTTTTCCAATGGCACTAAATTTCTTAGCTGAATTGTGTCGCAGGAGAGGCATTTGCTAAATGTCATATCTAACGTCAAATCTGTATCTGTATTATTAGTTGTGGTTCCCATATAAATTGGAAAGTCTTTAAATGTTTTTAAATCTGTTAAGGGATTCTTGCAAACAATGCATTTATCCCTAATAATTCTATTCATGAATCCCCCTTTTTCTTGGGTTTATACCATATTCTCCCATCAAATTTGATAGTTCTTTACGGTACATGAAATAATCCCACTTTCCCTTTAGAATTCCGCTATTCAAATAAGGATAGATTGAACTGTCCCAGTGAAACATTCCTCTCTTTTCTTCAGTACCATCGTGGTAATAGGCACTATTATAATTTAAAAAATTAACAATATTGACAGAATTCGCTTCAAACTTCCAAATATTAGAACCATTGGTGTTGTTTGTAATTTTGTGCATTAGTTTCTTTCTTACCAAGGCTGGTTGGACAGCATAAGATAAATTTTTTGGGTTTCTAAACAAGTTCTTTCCCATTTTTTCGTGTTCAGTGTTTTGATAACAAGCTTTGCAAAATTTTATTATATCAATTTCTTCTTTTTTTACAAGAGGTAAAAGTTGTTCTTCAATTATTTCAAATTCTGGTTTGTTTACAAAAATCATGTCTTCATGGTGCAGTATCACATACTCATCATTAATTTTTTCCAAACAAGAAGCTACTCGCTTTTGATATGACAAGGATTCATCATATAGTACAACTTCCCATTCAGAAAAGTCATAGTCCCCTATTTTGTTTGTAAATAGTATTTTCCTTCTTCCTTTAAAATACTTATCAACTTGGCCCTTCATCATTGGCCATACATCTGAGTATTCGTAATGAGAATAAAATATATAACCTATCACTCTACCACCTCGATATCTTTAAACAGATCAAAACCTCGAAGATCTTTGTAATAGGGTTCTTCCGGTAAGTCAGGTACATGCTCTGGGTAGTTTTGCATTAACATCAAACCTCTTGCGGCAGATTCGGGTGACATATAGGCATTATAGCCGTTTATTCTAATATTGTCCTCATGGTACTTAACGACTCCTCGGCCTTCATAACGAGCCTTTTTTAGCCATTCTACGGCGTCTTTGTTATCAGTCAATACCATACCACCTTTCCCAATCTTAAGATGTTTCTTGATATGAAAAGAGAGACACATAAATGAGCCCGGAATATACATATTCGATGTAAGTCTCTTAGCTGCATCCCAGACGGGATATGGCTCCAACTGATATATTCCGCTCCAGAGATAGTCTCTAAATTTAACAGTTCCACCAGCATGCATAATGGACTGGGGGACTGAAAGGTAAGTTTTAGAAGGTATTGTTACGTCCTTGACATTTAGATATTCACAGCAGATAAGTAAAGCATCTGTGCAATTATCTGTCGATACAGCATATGGTGCTCCAGTGTAATCGGCAACTGTTTCTTCAAACATTCTAACTATTTCGTATGGGTTATGCCTCATTCTTTCTCCAATATATAATATTTCTTTTTAAAACCACAAGACTCAAACAATCTTAAACTTGCTTTGTTGTTTATTTTGACCTTAGCAAAGGCCCTTGGGTTTTCTTTCATCACTTCTCTAATCATAAAAGATGCAACTCCTTTCTTTTGGTGGGCTGGGTGAGTAGCCACTCGAATATCTTTATCTATAACCCCAGTATACCCTAAAAATTGTCCCTTGTCAATACAAACATAAAAAAAATCATTATTTATTTGCATAAATGTTTCGTGCTCTTGATTTTTTATATGAGACTGTTGGATAAAGCCTTGCTTAACACCATCCATATTTCTCAATTGTCTTATAGCTTCCCAATATTTCTCTTCACATTTCACTAACTCCATACGTCCTCCTGTGAGCCGAATGGGCTACCAGAATTTAACCAGTAACTTGTAAGATAGCCTCTGGTGTATTTCCACCCTTCTAAATCCAATAAGGGATTCAAACAAGAACCAATGTCCAAAAAAGTGTTGTTTTGGTTCTGTTTAAAGCAATCATGAATTATAAAGTTAGATAAAGACGCAGCGGAACAAAGTACAATGTGATCTCTTATATCATTATCCTTTATATATTTGGCGACCTTTTCTGGTGTTTCGTAGTTCTCTATCATACAATTCGATCCTATTCGAAATTCTTTAGCTATCTCAAAAGGAAGTTTGTTTGTATTTGCCATTTCATTTACAACGTAGATTACTTTTCTATTATCTAGGACAGGAATTAGTTCCTCAACGAATCTCTTGTAGTTTGCATTTATCAATAAGTTTGCAAAAGTCAAGTTGGGGTGGTCTCCTCCGTGGAGCGTAATAAACCAATCGAAGTTTTCCTTACCCACATGACCATCAGATGAGGTGCATACACCTTTGTAATAGTTTGATTGATTATGTGTGTAACATTGGATCAGTTTTTCTCTATACTTTTGGTGCTTGTCGGGATAGAATTCCTTGTGCTCTTCTTTTGTATATTTATTTGTGCCCTTAATTTTACCAGTTATGTAATGATTATCAGCTAATACAACAGTTTTGTTTTGTAATATGAACATCTCTCCATCAGAAAAACGGCTAAAGGCAAAGTTCTCACTTGTCTTTAGCATATTCAAAATTTGATCAAAAGCTTTATTGAAGTCTTTTAACATTATTGTCTCCAATTGGGATATGGTGCATTATTGGCTATTTTGAAACTTTTCTTAAAATCTTCGGGCCACTCTTGTTTTACAAGTCCGTCGGCGGGTGTTCTTGGTGGGAGATAGACGCAAAGATTGTTTTTCACACAGTATTCATAGATTTCACAAACATTAAGAGAATCTGTATTCTTTGATATTCGAATATCCCATTTCTTGTTGTTTAAAGGTTCAAACTCTCCATTTAAGACCTCCAATAAAGCTTCGAGGGTAAGTTGGTCAGCTATGCGAACAAAGCCCGCTTCAGTAGTGTATGGGGTGTATGAAAATTCTTTTGTTTTTAATATCTGTCCGCTGTCTACTTTTTTTTCTATCCTCATTATAGAAATTCCCCATGAGCCTGTGTTGAACATTCTACCCCAAACAAGGGAAGCGCCTCCTTGGACATATGGAAGAATGGCTCCATGATTACCAATGACTTCGAAATCATCGACGATATCTTTTGGAACTATCCTAGAGTCTCCAAGAGTAATTATCATATCTATGCCTTGTTGATGGCAAAAAGAATGAAAGCTTTTCCAATCTTCACTTTTATTCAATATGATGTTATTAGCCTCGCAGAAACCATCTAAATTGGTAGAGTTTACTTTTCCTTTCTTCTTTTCTTCTGAGAGTCCGAAGATACCAACTATTTTAAAGTTATCAAGTTTTAAAATCTCTTCCATGCACTTCAGTGTCAATTTGGTACCGCCTGTGAATGCTAGCTTAGTGACATTATTGCTTTTGACCATCTTCTAGCTACCTCCTTATAACCTTCGTGAGTAAAATGTACTCCATCAATTAAGTGATCGTCTAGACCATCAAACTCACAAACCATAAAACCCATATCTTTTGATAATTCAAGGATTGCTTTGTTGTACTTTTCAATGTATTCTCTATTGAACATATAATATGGACTAAACTTTAAAACCGGTAGGGTGCCGACTATTGGCGTTTTTCCATTAGCTTTTATAGAGTTAATGATTTGCCTTAGATTATCTTTGTATATGTGCAGTGGCATAGGCTTTTTTGTATCATTTGTCCCAATCATCAGTAAACATATTTTTGCACCAGAGTGCGACTTTAATATATTCCAGCTCCTTCTTAGTAAATCTGAGCTGGTTTCGCCATTTATACCATAATTGTGGCAAATGTAAAACTCTCCTGTTTTTTCGGACAGTATCTTACCCAGTTCAGCGGGATAAGACCTACCATATCTATCTCTTGCTCCGTATGTAAGAGAATCTCCCAAACATACTATTTCATTCCAAATCATATTTTTTTACCTCATTTAATTTTTTTAACGGTATCCCAGCCACCGTCAATAGCTGTTCGAACACACATGTCTCTCTCAGAGAAAAATTGCTCATGAGAAACTGCGTGATTGTTAGATGTTGCTTTTGAATCAACACCTAATTCGTTTCCTAAAAGAGAACCATGCATTTCTGGTTTTTCTTTTGGGTGTGGTGGGCAATATGTCTGTATTCCACCATATTTTTGAGCAGTGTGTGAAAAGTGCATATCTTCTCCATTGTCCCAAGTTGGAGGTTTTTCTCTCCATAAATGAGATAACCATTCCCTTTTAAAGAACCAAGCGTGACCAACATAGTCCACTCTTTCAATATTTTCATTGTTGCTTGGCCAACCATGTCTGTAATATTGCATTGCTCGGTCACCAGTTTGAACATACCCAGCGGTTCCCATGATACCTTCATTGTGCTTCATACATTCTAAACAATTTTCGTGCCAACGAGAGCCCGGTATTGTGTCGTCATCATATATTGCTACATATTCTGTGTTTGCCAATAAAGCACCGGCAAATCTTCCATAAAATTTCCAGTTAAAATCATTTTTTATAATTCTATCAACACCCAGCGTTGTAGGATCAAAATCTTTATTGTCTTCATGATAATTTATCCAAAGCCAAATCTGGGCTGGTTTTACTGTTTGTTTCCTTATCGACTCTACTTGCATCTGGAGATTGTAAGGACGTCGGTAACAGTTTAAGATAACGGTTATGTCGCCTTCTTTAGTCTCTTTAACTGAAAAAAGAGCATTATAGATGTCATCAACTACTCTTTCTCTTTGAGAGTCGACGTATTCTATAAGCTCTTCGCCTTTATACTTAGCAAACCATTCTTCGTAGGTGCATCCGTTGAGATTGTTCGTCATGAGCTTGCACCCAAGCATTCTGGCTTCAACGATAACACGACAGAAACTTTCCAAAGTTGTTGGAAAGAAGACAAATTTCTCGTATTGACCCAATTTGTCTATAAATTGTTTATACGACATCTTGTTTATAAGATCGTATTCTATTTTTTTAGCTTCACAAGTTGATACAGCTTTGTCCTTACCCTTGATAGGATTTGGGTCATTAAGAATGAATGCTTTGTTATTCTTTTGTGAAATCGAGCCTCTTATAATTTCTAGGTTTTCTTTTGACCATAATGAACACCCAAGCGAAACAGCATTGTCTATATTCAAATTACTTTGTAAAACATCCTTGTGTTTTATACTTTGACATAGTACCTTTTTAGCTGATGCGTAAAAAGATTTGTTCACAATTGCACTTGGAGGTGCCTTAAAGTCTCGAAAATCAGCAGGGTTCCTAGTTGAAAGGTACTTATGGTCGTGCTCTAGGATAACATAACGGTCTGAGTATGCTTCTAATCTTTTCTTAACTTCATGATTGAGGGATACAAAATTAGATATGATAAAGGAGAAACCGCTTTTAATGTAAAGTTCTAAATGTTTGTTTCCAAATTCAGAACACTTAAAAGTGGCTACCTTTGAACCTCTTTGTCTCAAACAAGAGATTAAAATGTCGTCGTATATTTCAGCTCCTCCTTGTATCTCGTTAACAAAGAAGTCAGCTAAAAAGACTATTTTTCTCATTCAAACTCCATAACAATTTCTTCATCATCCGTAGTCAGAATGGAGGAGTCAAAACCCAAAACCTCATCGACAAACAGTTTATGAAGCTTTTCGTCACTAAACTGCTCATTTACAATCTCTTGTAGTTCCTTAGCGGTCTCTCGACATTCATTAATATTTTTCAAAGTCTTTCTAAGAGTCATCTTGTAACTTCCTTGATCAGCAAATGCCCACATAGAGTCTTTCTCGATAACGCCATTCCATACAGATTGTGGCTGAACTGGTTGTATTGTGAAATCAACCTTTTGGAAATAGTCTTTACCACTGTGGTGGAGAAAGTCAAGCTGACCAGACCATCCAACTGCAACAACCGGCAAACCCTCTCTAGTTGCTTCAAACATTGGAAGACCGAATCCTTCACCATGGGAAATGTTCACTAAAGCGGCTATTTTGGGGTTTCTATAGAGCCCAGTCATTTGACCGGGGGTTAGGTCCCCATGAAGCAAATAGACCTTGCATTTGCGTTCTGGGTAGTTTGAAAGCATGTTTTTGAGTGTATTGTTGGTTGCTTCAAAGTCCATCAAACAGTTCGAGCGAATATTCGTTTTAACAACGAGACCAACTTCTTGGTCAATGAACTCTTCAACAAACCACTTGACGGTGTTGTCAAAGTTCTTTCTTGGTCCCATTTGGGATACAGCAAGGAAGTTATTATCAAATTGTAGTTCGAATCCATTTATCTCCTCTGGTTCATGTCTTGGTGTGTTTTCCCATACAACTTCAACGGGAGTTTCGCAACGATAGGGAAAAGTCTCACCGGTCTGATTGTTTGTTGCGGTTGCAACCGTATCAACTAGTGATGTTTTCGCATGATTTGAAACAACCAAAACTTTGTCCATCTCATTACATTTTGGTAGCCACTGTGGAGAGCATTT
>Ga0070746_10002064_pt1 | contig 11948 bp, 27 predicted proteins | sample VirMetDEL_Mar_21_FD_77016 | JGI IMG/M metagenome (GOLD analysis project Ga0070746, IMG submission 77016) | Aqueous microbial communities from the Delaware River and Bay under freshwater to marine salinity gradient to study organic matter... | ecosystem: Environmental > Aquatic > Marine >... | reverse complement strand
TTGAATGATAGTCAAACCAAGCATCAAGAAGATTACACCGAGTCAATTTAATCCCTCGCAGTAAAAGCACTTTTGCCCTTTGTTTCATGATAGCCAGTATCATTACAATGTTCGCAACCTTTACCATCACATTTAGGACACTTTACTTTAGCCTTCTTTTCCTCATCCCTTAACATAGCAAAATCCTCACCTGTAATTTTGCCATCTTTGTTAGCATCAATTTTCTTTTGATTGCCTACAAGTTTCTTTTCAAACTGTTGCTTTTCGCATTCTGCACAACTACAAGCCTTGCCCATTTTAGCCATACAACTGCTTTTTAGTATTTCTTTCCATGTCATATTATTCGCCTAAAATTTCTCAATTTAACCTGTTCATATTATCAATATGATTTTGACAATATGAACAATACTTTTTCCCTTTTTCAGTAGGCTCACCACAAAAACCCGTAGGAGTTCTCATTTTACAAGTTCCATCAATGGTTTCTTTTCCTGTGCTACCTCTAAAATCTCTTTTTCTAATCACTTCTTTCCATGTCATATTAATCAACTATATTTTCTGCTTTTTCTATGAAATCTTCTATAAATCTAGTAAATTGAAACATAAGACGCACTGCCTCTTCATTTTCCTTTTTAGCCTTCTTTTTCAAATCTCGTTCTTCGGGAGAAAGATTTCTTTCGCTACCCCTGTCAAGACGCTCAAAAGTTTTCTTAGTCTTCTTTGAACTATAATCTAAAAACTCATACATTTCTTTAGCCCTTGAAAGTAACTTATCTATATATTCATCTCTTTCTTTTTTCTTAATTCCATCTTTCCATGTCATGTTAATTTCTCCAAAAATTTTGTGGCGGATTTTTTTCAGACTTCATCTATTACATCTCTAATTGCGTCATCTAACATTTCTAAAGTCCTAAAGACCTTTCTAAGATATTTGTCTGCTCTTGAAGGAATAGGAGCCCCCCCACGCATAACCATTTCTTCTAAACTTTTTTCAAGTCTTGCGACTTCCTTAAGAAATCCTCTCATATTATTCTCAAATGGCTTAAACTCTTCACCAACTTCATCTTCGTTTTTAATAATATTTTCCCATTTCATCTTAATCACCTAAACTGCCTAATTTCTTTAAACTCATTAACATCGGCATATGTATGAGTTCCTACTCTTCTTTCTTTTGGTAAATTGTAGCCAAGTTTCATAAGAGCCTCTTCTAAAACGATAATATATTTTGGCGTAGGGAGGTTTCCATCTTTATCTGTAATTCTAACTCCTCTATCTGCTCTTTTGGAGTCTTGCATGAAGAATTGATTATAGGCGGCTTCATGCAACTGTTTTAGTGTTTCAATGACCTCTTCTTCTATATCTACTTCGGATTCTGCCTTTAACATATTTTTCCACATAACAATCACTTTTTCTCCAAAATTTTTCCCGCAATTTTTTTTTCAGTAGTATTTTACCTCGAACAGAAAAACCCACTTTATCTAACCCGATAGATTGGAAGTATAAATGCTTATCTAAAATTTCTCAAAAAATGGGCTGGAATTTTTTTGGGACTTGCGTTCTCATTTCATTCATAAACTATGTATAAACAGGATAAAAATGTTATCAATCAAATAAAAATTATTTAAATTTGTTTAATCAATTAATAATTTAAATAACTTGTTTGTTTTAATTATAAAATAAATAACTTGTTCATTTAATAGTCTGTTAACTTAGTTTGCACTCTAAAACCTTCAGTATATTCTTTTAAATTGGTTTGTATCTCTTTTAATTTGTTTTGAATTAAGCCAAATTGTTTTAATTCTTCTGAATTTAATTGGCGAGAATCTTTACGGGAGTTTCGCAAATCTTCAAGTGTTTCAGTAATTATGCCATTAATATCTTGTATTAAATTAATAGCCTGTTCTTCGGCAGACATAGTATCAAAAGGGGGCAAAGTATCATAGCATATAATAAAATCGGTATGGTTTAGATTATATGGCTTTAAATGATATGATTTAATTGAGAATATTTGATTAAATAGGTATATTAGTTCCTGCTTTTAATCTTATCAAAAATAAAAATTTTAGAAAACAAAGCCATATGGTTGTGCTTTGTCGCACAAAACCCCAAGAGGAAAACCGAATTTAATCGGTTTTTGAATGGTCGAAAATCAACAATTTGATTTCCAAATGGTGTAGAATGCCCGTAAAAACTGGCTTCTATCTGGCTCAAATGACTCATTATACAATTGTCTCGTTAATTCAAGTGGTTGTCTAATTGCCCTGCTAACATCACTAATATCAACAGTGTTGATTAAATCCTGCTCTTGAAATTTCTGCATATCCATTTCTTCACTTTCCTTCTGTTTCTGTTCCTCTTCTTCAGTAGTTCCATTAACACAGTAGCCACATTTTACAGTGACACTAATTTCAGTATCATCATGTTCATGCTCGGAATAATATATTCCAAAACTCACATATGTTCCGCATTCTACACATTCTCTTTCAGTCCACGACATACCCTATTTAACCCATTAAGTATTAGTAGGGTTTTACAAAGTGCAACCATATGGTAGGTTATACTTTGTTAGAACCTACCTTAGAGGTAAGGAGTTATTTCTAACTCGGAGGAATCGGAGAACCTACCCGTTCTACCCTCTTTTCTTTCATCAGTCTTACAATGCTGGATTTTGGAGAAATCAACGCGTATTATTTCTCTCCACACCATAACATACGCACCTTTCTGTCGTTGGTAGGCTTCTTTTCGTCAAGGAGAGGAATTCATCACTTGACTACAATAACAGGAGTAGCGTATCGTATTAATATGGGGTTATACAAAGACAACCATATGGTAGTGCTTTGGACTACCTTATCATATACTTCAATAGCGAACTAATAGCATGAGAAAAATAACTCAAGACGCAATAAGAGCCTTTACGAACATGCAACCATTTAAGCGAGGAAACACCGAAGTTAAGATTTTGAAAGATGAGGGTTCACTAAAACCGAACTTTGCCCGTCTTATTCTTCATGGGAATACTATTGCCGAAAAGAGTCACAAAGGGATTCAAATAACTTCGGCAGGTTGGAAAACAAACACCACAAAAGAACGCCTTAACGGGTTGCCTAATGTTAATATTACACAAAAGGACTTTGTATGGTATCTAAACGGTCATGCTTGGAATGGAGGTTGGATTAAGATTACAGATTAAAGAGGATATTTCCTCGCCCTTCGGGGTTCTATCTAACAAAGTATGAACCATATGGTTGCCCTTTGAGAAACCCCATTATATCCTCTACTTCGTATTTTAGATATGGCGTTTTGTAGTTGTCAAGATTGTCTTAGTGCGTTTTACGAAGAAAGAGCAGAAGCATATACCAATGAACATGGGTTAGACCACCACCATAGATGTAATCATATAACTGAAAAGGTTAAAGATAAAATCGAGTTTGAAGATGAAGTCTATATTGCTGAATATGATATTTATGTTATGGAAAATGTGGTTCATTGGGAAGGTTATAGATGCACTTGCGAAGTCGAATATAAGGAAGATGAGGAGGGAGAAGAATAGACCGTGTAAGGTCGCCAACCACAAAGTTCACGACCATATGGTAATGCTTTGCACTTACCCCGCATTAACGGGGGCAACGGGGGGAATACCGCATCACTCTTCTTCTTGACCTCCTTCATCTGCTTTTACAGGTGGCGGGGTCATTGTTGGGATATTACCGTTCATAGAACCATCCCATCGGCCATCCTTGTATGCATTAACCAAATTTCTACCTGCTTGATTGGAGAAATAAGTAGCCATAGCGTCAATATCTGCATATGCACCACCAGTTCTACCATGAGGTAAAATTACTGTCAAAATTAAATCCTGTTCGCCAATATCCGCAAAGACATTCTTCACCATTTGAGTCACAGAATCCACATTCAATTGAATATCTGTTGGTAGTGAAGATTGCTGACCTTTGCGAGCCGCAGGAAAATCCTCAAATCCAGCACCAAACGAGCGAATTGCTGTCCAATACTGACTACGGCCATCGTCATCAGTTGCGTTATTACCAAGAGTAATTGAGAGTTGAATTGCTTCACCACTCGCTCCTCTATCTTCTTTCTCTAACCATGCCAAAACTTTGTTTGTGTTTGTTATCCAATTATCTTCTTTCATATTATCAACTCCTTTAGAATTGTAATGCTTCATTCCCCCCGAAGCAACCTATACCTCTCAAGGAGTATTAGGGTTGTAATTCACTTCGTCTGCAAAGCAGTTACAACCATATGGTATGCTTTGCATTACCCTGCCTTCATACGAAGGACTTACGGTTGCTATTTGAGAATTTATTCTCTTATAGCAAAGGGCGAGCCAATTAATCTCTATCATATTCTCTTTCTCTATACTCTTCATACGCCCTATCTTCTGCATCTGCTTTTACTTGTTCCCAATCTACCCATTCAAACTTTGCACTTGCTATCTCTTCCGCTAACTCATAAACTATGTCGTCTTTCTCACTTAGAAGTTCTTCTAACAAATCCATAAGGTCATCATAAGTAGTGTGGTTTTTAATCAAATCAAATGCTGAATTATATCCACAATGGTTTAGTATTTCTTCTAACCCCATTACTCTTCCTCCTCTAAACTGCTTAACCACTCATCAACTACTTCGGACACATACTTCGGCATTTCAGTCAATACGAGTTCATAGCCAAGTGTTGTCACTACTTCTATTCTCCAACCAATATATTTCATTCTTTCACCCCATTACAAACGGTGCAACTTCTCAAAACAAACACATGGTTTGCTCTTTCGCATTCTTCTGTCACTATTCTAATCAATTCTTCTTCTTTCATATTTATTCTTCCTCCAATCCTTCTTCTTTCGCCATATATTCAGAAAACTCCTCTTCTATTTCATTTGCAAGCCAATTGCTAATATCCCAAGCAACTAACTCAATTTCACCATCTTCGTTTTCTTTTTCAATAAATATATTCCAACCTACAATCTTCATCATTCTTCTTCACCCCAAAGAGTCATTCCACTTCCACAATAGATACAAACTTCTTTCATATCATCAAATGTCTTTTGTTTGCATCTAATACATTCTTTCATTCTTTCTCCTCCGCTTTATTTCTTGCATCACGAACTTGTTTGATAATATCGGGTGTGCATTCGCTACGGCTTTCGGTCTTAGCATCAAAGTGGCAATCAATTTCGGGATATTCTGCAACTTCTGTATAGTTGGTTAAAGCATCTTCAAAAATAGATTGAATTTTACCCATATCATTTAGTGGTGTTTCTACAACCATTTCTTCAATAACTTCTTTTCTTTGAACTTTATCGCTTACCCAAGTAATTTCAAAATCAATCCCTATACCCGAATAGTCGTTAAAATAAGTCGCTTTCATAATAACTTCGTTATCGTATTCATAATTATTTGAATAATACTGTCTAATAATAGCATCTGTTTCTTTCAAACTTAGTCTATTTCCATCGGGTTGAACCCATTCGGTTTTAGTGACTGAATCTACATAGGAATCCTTAGTCACTTTATAGACATGTTTTACTTGATTAAACACTTCATCTCTCATACTCGAATATTTGTGTTCATAAACAATCTTGTTTCGGCTATTTACAATTGTGTGAAGGGTTGTATCTGTTGTGCTTGTTATTTCACCATAAGTCATAACATCACTATATCCCCAATCCACTACATTCAAGCCACTGTCTTGTAAATCTTTACACAACTTAGCCATCTCTAAATCGGTCAATTTGTCGTCTGCATATTTTATCTTCATTGTTCTTACATATGTTATTGGCATCTTTCTCACCAAATACATGAGTTATGGGGAGTATATAAGGTAGTAGTGCAAAGCATACTACCATATGGTTGGCTTTGCCTATACCCCAATGAATCCCAAATGGGAATTCAAGGGGCAACAAGGGGTGATGCGTCACAATCATTCTTCTTCTTCAGCCTCCATTTCGGCTCTTGTTGGGGTTGGTGTGATTTGAGGCACACCCGATTTGCTGACGGATTCGCCATCCCAACGGTCTTCTTTGATTGAGGTCATCATGTAGTTATGAGCCTTCTTTGTTATGTCTTCACAGAATGCATTCCAATCTGCAAATACTCCGCCTGTCCTTCCATGAGGCACAATGACGGAAAGTAGTAGTTCGTGGCTTTCAGTAGGGATTCCCGCAAAAGCACTCATAACGGTTTGCTCCACAGTAGCAAGGACTAATTGTTGTGCCTCGCTTAAGGATGATTGTTGTCCTTTGCGGGCTGATGGAAAACCTTCGAGCCCGTTTCCGAAAGAACGAATTGCTGTCCAATATTGGCTTCTGCCATCATCGTCACTTGCGTTATCTCCCAATGTCAATGAAAGCATAATTGCTTGAATTGATGGGTCTTCTTCATTTTGGGTTTCTGCCCAAAGTCTTACTTTGTTTGCGTTTATATTCCAATTTTCTAATTTCATTTTTTTTCAACTCCTTTTTGTTGGTTGTTCTGCTTCACCCCTTGAAGCAATTACAAGAGTTATGCTAAGTATTTAGTAAGGTATGAGCAAAGCCATACCATATGGTTGGCTTTGGCAACCTTAGTTTAGTATGAATATTTAAGGAGTTTTATGGAGGTAAGTTATGACCAACCAAGAAGAAAAACAAGAAGAAATTTGGGAAGATGCACAAACATTACAAGAGGAAATATACAAGTTAGAAAATTCTCTTGATAAAATCAAGAATGAAAGTGTAAGAAAAGAGGTAGAAAAGACCCTCAAAAAACTGAACAACAAAGTAATAGAAATGACTAACCAAGCAAGATGCACTTGCGACTGGGAATATGGTGAAAAAGACCCTGACTGTATGGCTTGCTTGAACCAATGGCGTAATGAACGATATGGCTATGATGTTCACGATGTTGAGTGTTGTTGTAATGATTGCACATATGGAGCATATGGCTACCCAAGAGCAGATTATTGAAGCCTAAATAAAAACTGATTAGATTCAGTTCCCTACGGGGTTTTAGAGTCAAAGCCTCCCAACCATATGGTAAGAAACACATCAAAAGAGCGAGTTAAAGTTAGCCAATACATAAAACCACCCTAAAAATTAGAACAATTTATTTTCACCCTTTCATAACATTAAAAGCACAATCTATCTTAATTGTTCATATATAAATTATCATAGGTATGTTATATTTTATATTTGTATATAATATAATATTAATTTCTGCATTTGTCTCATGAAAAAAAAGAAATGAGACGAGACAAATTAGGAGAGGATAGGGGTAGTTATGCAACATAAGTATATATGATTTAATCATATATCTCATTATTCTCATATCTCATATCTCATTCATTCATTCATTATTATTATTATGCATAACTCTCTCTATGAGAGAGCCTTATAGGAGTATGAGAATGAGAGAGAGTTATAGAAAAGAGAAATGAGACGAGACGAATTATTTTGCGAGTTCTCGACTTCTCAGGGTGAGTTATGTTGCATAAGGCATTTGTCTCATTTCTGATGAGACGAATCGCCATGAGACGAATCAAAAAACGGGCAAAAACGGGTTTGAATAAGGCTTAACTCCAATTAAATTTTATAGCAGTTTAACGAATTAGGGTTATTTAAATAGGTTAGAAAATGTAGTATTTTGCCAAGAATGGCAGGAGAAATAAACATGGATGATGTAAATTGGAATAGCCTCGTAATAGAGGTTGAAGAATACCTTGAAGCAGAAGAAACATTGGAAGAGGGGCTAAAGCAGGTGCTAAGGCTCAATCTACAAATTGGAACAAATAACACAAGTGAGCGTGAAGCGGCTCGAAATGCACTAAAGGCATTATTGAGAGGTCGTGACGGAACTCCTTTCCGTAAGGGTAAGAAGTCAGCAGTTCCTACCGCAGTTCGCCTATCAATTGACCGAATTTGTGGAGTTGTAGAAGAAGCATCAGTGCTTTACTTTAACCACGATAGCATTATTGGAGCAATTACCACCGCAAGAGGTGGAGCAACTTATGATGATGCAGAAGCCTATGCCTCAAGCGTAGTTAAGAGAACAAGAAGCCAATTGGCTAAAATGTTCAAAGATGGCTCTTGGGATGGAACAGTAGAATCTCTACTTCCATCAGAAGAGTGAATTGACTCATGGGGTTTATCCGCTAATAAGAGGTTACTCTCGACTTGGATTAAAATACCTCTTTCCCCACCGAGATTCAATGGGAGTTTGTTGGAAGATAAAAAAATCGAAACCCTAAGATGTTCTTGTGTTTTGCATTCGACAAGAACACACCTCCAAGAGATTTTCTCCCACCCATTTAGGTGATTAAATGAGATTAATTGAAGAAGTTTATATTAAGGCCGAAAAAGATACTATTTGTCAAACCTGCGGAATTGATATTCCTGAAGGGGCAAATCATTTACTGGAAACTTATGTTCATCAAGGGGCTCTATTAACAAGCCACTATTGTTTGAACAAGAAGTGTAATCCGCCCAATAATGTGAGGCTAAAGTTGTATAAATACGGAAGCCTCTTGTTGATTGGAAGCGTGGTGATTTACCTTTTATGGAGTGAATCATTTCCAATAGGCTAAACAAATCCTAAAGGTTAGGGGGGATGACACCCTTAAATAGTCCTCGACCCCCTCGCCCTTGAGAACAAATGCGAATCCAACGCATTCTCAAACAACTTGAATTGAAAATCAATTCAAACTTATGGGAGAAGTTGAGGCAGGGGCAACAAAGAAGCATGACACCGTATTCAACTCCTACGGTAGTCGCCTCCTTCTCCCTCCTATTCACAATAAAAATATGGAGTAATAAAAATGAAAGCAACACAAGAACAAATAGCAATATACGAAGAAATAGAAAATACGCAAAACCATGTAGTGATTAATGCAGGTGCGGGAACAGGAAAGACAACAACAATTGTTGAATCAGCAAACAGAATTAACTGTAATGCTGCGTTTCTTGCATTTAACAAATCAATCGCTACGGAACTTGGAAACAAATTACCTTCTAATGTAGAAGCAAAGACTTTCCATGCTTTTGGTTTTGCCGCACTTAGAAATGCTGGTATTAAAACGAAAGTAAATAACAGAAAGAGCCACCAAGTAATTCAAGAACTTCTTGGTAAAGATTACTATACGGCTCCTTTATCTAAACTCATTAGTTTGGTAAAAGGTAGTTTAGTAGATGGTAAAGATGTTAAATCAATTAGAAGATTAATTGATGAATATAATATTTCATTTGAGTCGCATAGAGAAGAAGAACAGGCAATTTTAGCAATACCTTCTGTTCTAACTTTGATGAAAACACAAACCCATCATATTGATTTTGATGATATGGTTTGGCTACCTATTGTAAATAACTACTCACTTCCAACCTATGACATGGTTTTCGTAGATGAGGCTCAAGACTTCAATGAAGTCCAAAGAGAACTTATTCTAAGAGTTGTTAATGGTGGAAGATGTATTATTGTTGGTGATAAGAACCAAGCAATTTACGGATTTAGAGGAGCAGATAGCAATTCAATTGCTATGTTTGTTAAGCGATTAGAACAAAGCGATAGGCAAATCACACAACTTCCTTTGAGTATTTCTTGGAGATGTCCTAAAGAAGTTGTAAAAGAAGCAAACAGATATGTTGCTCAGTTTAGTTGTCCTGAAACGGCAATTCAAGGGGCAGTATTTGAAAATGCTCAATTCAACCCACAGGCAGAAGATATGGTGCTTTGTAGATATAATGCACCGTTAGTATCTGCTTTCTATGATTTAATCAGTGAGGGCAAATCAGCCTACATTCTTGGTAGGGATATGACAAAGGGGCTAATTAAAGCCGTTCAAAAGATTACTAAGAATAACCACATGGGCGTAGAAGAATTCAGACAATTGTTCCTTCAAGACTTTGAATTCACTTATGCTAAACTGGTAAAAGATGACAAGTTAAATCAAGCCTACGCTCTTGAAGATAAGAAAGATTGTATTCTAATCTTCACTCATAAAGCCACAACTGTTGGTGGAATTATTGAAGAAATCAAGCGTGTGTTTGATGGTAATGATAACGGAGAAATTATGCTTTCTACCGTTCACAAGGCTAAGGGTCTTGAAGCAAACAATGTATATATTCTTGCAACTGAAAGGATGCCTCATCCAAAAGGAACTCTTGAGGAAAACAACATCTGCTATGTTGCGATAACAAGGGCTAAAAAGAATTTATTCTATTGTGGCCCAAAACCAAGTAAAATAGGAGGAATATAAAATGACTATGAAAAGAGATGAAATAAAACAAGTAAGTGTATGGGAACTACAATTGAATGAGTTTCTCGCCATTCCCGAATGGCAAGAGGCTTTTGAAAGAGTGTTCCCGAATGAAGAAGGCGTTAATGAGGAACAATTTTTAGAAGACCTTGTTGATGAGATTGGTGAATATGAAGTCTTTGAAACTATTCTCAATGAAGATGACAGAATTTGGTCACTTGATTGGGCTGATGAAGACGATATTGACAGTCCTATGAGAATTATTCAATGGGAAATTAGAAGCGAAGAGGAATAAAATATGGGATATAGAAGTGAAGTGTTAATAGTAACTGATTTAATCAATCAAGAGTTAGTCGAGATTTTAGAAAACGAAAACGACTATTCGGAAAAGTTGCAATTCCAAATAACTGATGTTAGGACAAATAAAGAAATTGATTGTCTTATGATAAAGTGGGATTATGCCAAGTGGTATGATGGCTACGAAGATGTTGATAGAATAATGAATGCTATTAACAAAATAGAAGATGAAGATTCTTTTGGATTTATTAGAATCGGTGAAGAATTTGTTGATGTTGAAGTTATAGGCAACCCTTATGACTTTAATTATGTAATAACAAGAAAAATAGAGTGTGTGGTGTAATAATATGTGTAATCATGAAAATTATGAAATGGTCGGTGACGATTATTATACAAATGCAAATCAAGATTTGGTAGAAGTGACTAAATTCTTATGTTTAGATTGTGGATTAGAAGGCTACAAAGAAGTAGTCTATCCTGTAAATGTGACATGGAAAGACCCTTACCAAACAAAACTTTTGGTGAGGAAAGGTGAAAGTGAAGGAAACGAAAACTAACCCTCACATTTGGAAGACAGATTATCTTAACTTAGATGTAAAGATAGCAGAAAAAAGAAAAGAATATTGTAGATTACAGACCAAACTTGGTCGTAAAGATTCTTACGATATTTTCTTAGAAGCAAAGAGGAGATACAAATGAAATATGAGAAATTAAAATGTAAAAACGGCCATGCTAAACTAGCGGCAACCATAATTAACAAAGAAGAAAATTGGGTAGAGATTTACTGCCCTACTTGTTGCTATACCATTTGGTATAATGGAGCATGATAGTATGAATATATTCGCACTATCAAAAAGCCCGCTGAAATCAGCACAACAAATGATAAACAAGCATGTAGTAAAAATGCCGACAGAAACTTGTCAAATGCTACATACTAATGCTCTATACTTTGAGTATGTAGATGCTTACAATAATGAACCTACGCTGAAAGAACTAAAACAGTTTCACAAAGAAACAAATTCTATCTTAATGAAACCTGCCATGTTGAATCATCCTTCAACTATTTGGGCAAGGCGAACTAAAGATAATGGAACTTGGTTATACCATCATGGATTATCTCTATGTTGGGAATATACTCACAGATATGGTAAAGAACATGGTTCGTATAGAAGAATTAGAGCAGTAGATGAAGTATATCTTTCGGGTGACTGGAAACAAGCAACGCCCGTAACTATTGCTATGGATGACTCTTATCGCATCGAAAATACTTTTTCAGATGCATGGGAATTTGTAATTCAGTCTTATCGTCATTATTACCTTGAAGGTAAGTGGCGTTTTGCTGAATGGTATAAGAATCGCAGACCCAATTGGTTTCCAAACAATTGGTATGCAGTAAAGTATAACGAAGGGGT
>Ga0070746_10002058_pt1 | contig 11970 bp, 8 predicted proteins | sample VirMetDEL_Mar_21_FD_77016 | JGI IMG/M metagenome (GOLD analysis project Ga0070746, IMG submission 77016) | Aqueous microbial communities from the Delaware River and Bay under freshwater to marine salinity gradient to study organic matter... | ecosystem: Environmental > Aquatic > Marine > Coastal... | reverse complement strand
AGTGGCAAGAACAATGTCTGATGCATCTTGTGCCACATGTTGTGATACTTTGGAGTTTTGTATTGTACTTGCAATTACATCGCCTGCACCAACAGTTCCTCCTGTTGATTTTGCAGCCTGTAGAGGTGTGGCAGCGTTGCCAAGTTCTTTGCTTATCTTATGCGCTTGTCGTATGCCTGATGGTATTTTTGCTGCACCTTTGACACCTAATGCTGCAATTTGTAGTGGTGCTTCTACAGGGATACCAATCTCTGCAATAGTACCTCCAATAACATAAGTGTCAGGTGCAAACTGTAGACCTTTGTATGCATTGGAAGGATCTTCTGCCATAGTGTAGTAGATCTCAGGATGCCAAGATACAATGTCATGCCCAAGTGTTCTACCTGTTGCTGTTTCTAACAGAGCTTCTGATAACCAAGCTCCTGTGAGTCCATACTTCTCTACATATTCTTTATCGTTGGCAAAGTCATAGGTAGGAGCAACAAGTTTTTGTCCTGTTCTTTCTGCCATCTCTACTTCTGCCTTACCTCTTCTCATCGCAGGTGTCTCATCACCTGTGACTGCATAGTCTATTGCGTTGGCAGCATTTTCCATTGTATCCATTGTAGGATTTAATATTGCTCTAAAGATGAAGTTTGCATTTCTTGCATATTGTACAGGAGTGGTTTCTACAATCGCATCAGGATCGATTACTCCTGCTTTCTTTAGTTGTTGTACGTGAAGATTTCCTGTTGGATCTTCTGTCATAGACTTCCACATCTCACTGATGTTATATTCTAAAGCATCATATCTTCCTATAGGACCAACCGGTATATCAAACTTAGATCCTTCTAATACTGATTCAAGACCTGCCTCTCTAAACCTTTGTTGCACATTTTGTCTTGCCATGTCTCGGATAATAGTATCTTGTACCTCAGGCCCAAAGGTGAACATGTTGGAGACACCTGAGATAGGATCTTTCATTTTGTATGCTCTTACGTATTCAGGCGTAAGTTTTTCTTTCATCCCTTGTTGTATAAGAAGATCATAGCCCTGTTGTTCCATCTGTTCTGCAAGTTCTAACATTGCACTTTCAGGAGTCATATTAGGATTTTCTTTCTGAATGTCTTCTGCAGAACTAAACATCAATTGTCTTTTTCTACTTTCTTCTTCTCGCTCCAATCTTTTTTGTTCACCGGTCTTTACAACTTGTGGTCTAAATGCTTCTCTTGCAAGTGCTTCCGGACTAAGTTCTGCTGCTCTTTGTGGATTTCGACTGAACTCTTCTGCCACAGGAGATGCACCTCTTGCAGGAGCTATTGTACTCAAAGCTGCTTCCACTTCGCCAGGAGCCATATCACGCATAGATCTTACCAAAGGTATTTGTGCTGTACCTGGGTCTGTTCTAGGACCAACCGGTTCCATATCTCCAAACTGTGCATATCTTCTGGGTTGGATTGCTTTGTTTAGTGGACCAAATGTATCTACACCTCTTGTTTCTCCATACACTTGTTTCTTAGCCACAGCCTCTGCAGTATTTGGAAAACCACCAGGAGGTGATTCAGCCATGTTGGCTCCTTGCTCGTATAAGAATCCTAATGTCTCTGCAGTGAAGCTATTATTTGGATCTCGCAACATCTTGTCGATGTATTCATCTTTTGTGCCATAAGTTTCTGTGAACTTGTTTATGCTTGCTTGTTTGGCCTCTGCGTCTGATAGATACCCTTGTTTCTTATAGTATTCTGTAGCATCCAACATTGCTTGTAGTTCAAGATCTGTAATATCTCCCTTTTGCTCAGGTAGTCTTGCTCTTACAGTTTCTTCTGCAGTTGGTGCTTCAGTAGTGACAAACTCACCAAACCCAGGTGTGAATCTTGAGAAGTCAGAAGTTCCTACGCCACCAATAGTTTCACTCACATCCAACACATCTTGTACAATCTGTGGCACTTGTGACATGTCACCTGATTCTATTCTTTGTAGCATGAGTTGTTCTTCTGCAGCTCTTCTTTGTGCCTCTGCCCTTTCTTGCGCTTTTCTTTCAAAACGTGCAAAAATCACACCATCAGGATCTTCTTCTAAGTACTGACTGTATTGGTATTTAAGGTCATTTGGAAGTGCTTGTATTTGCGCATCACTTGGTCTTGGCATTGTCTACTCCTGTGATTGTAGTGCTTTTTCAGCAGCTGCCTTGAACTCTTTTTGAGCTTCCTCAATCTGTTGTTGTGCACTTTGTTTTTGCTTTGCATCACCTTGTGTTGGATCAATAATAGTCCCTTCGCCGGTGAACTCACCACCTTTTTGAACAAGCCCCATATATCTATAGATTTCATTCCCTTGTGCATCAAATCCATCAAGCTTGTAGCCATATTCTTTATTACCTGCATAAGGCTTTCGAACAATAGTTCCAACCATTGTCTCAAGAGGATTGGCAGGTGATGCGGCTACTTGTTCTTGCCTCTTTATCTCTTCTTGTTGACGTCGAAGTGTTTCAGCCCTTTCTCTTTCTTGTTGAGCAAATGCTTCACTCTCTGCAGCAAATTGTGCTGTTCTTGTCCTGACATCATTGAATGCAGCAGGATCTGTTTCTACATTGAATGTATTGAGTCCTTTGAGTGCAAGTCCTAAGATTCGTTTTTGTTGCGCAGTGTTTATGTTTCCATCTGTATCTGTTGCCATCTTACCGGCCATCTCTATAAATCCTTTCATGTTCTTTGGCTTGGCTGCACCTTTGTTCACAATCATGGCATTAAGAAGATCAGCAGCAAGTTTGTTATCACCTTCTAATCCTTGCTCCTCACGATACGTGAATGGATTGTTGTTTGCAATTTGGTTTGCCTCTTCTAACGAATCAACAAAGAATCTTTTCTCAGGTGACATAGAATCCAATCGAGCTTGTGTTTGTTTGTTTCTCTTACGAATACCCATACGATCTATAAGATTACCACCATATTGATTGTTGTAGATTTCTTTACCTCTTTCATATATGGCTTCTGCTCTTGTTGCTTTTTGTATCTGATCTTCTAAGTCAGCAGCTCTTGATTGGATTCTTGATAACATCAGCTCTTCATAAGTTGTATCAACACCTGTACCACCTGTTCCTTGTTCTGAAGTAGTCTGTTGTCCAAGTAAGTCTTCTCTTGAAATGCTTCTTTTTCCTGCCTTGGTTTCTGCTGCTTTCACTTGTGAAAGTTTTAGATCTTCAAATCCTGCTTGGTTTGTGAAATATGTTGCTGCATCTTTACCTCCAAACTCTTTGCCTTGTAGACCAAAGTGATTGAGAAGTGATTGTACAATGTTAGCTTCATTGGCATCAAACTTAGGAGTTGCCAATCTTGAATCAGCAGCTTTAATAGCATTGTACATTGTGATGGCCGATGCCATCGCCGCTTCATTTCCTGACGTGTTAGCACTTGCAGCAATAGCTCTATCGGCTGCAGATCCCGATCCTGATCCTCTTGATAACGCATTGGCCACATCGATGGCACCTGAATTAATAAGAGGTGTTTGTGATTGGGGTACTTTAAACCTGTCTCGTACATCCTTTGCAGCTCTGAACTGATCATCTACAACATTCTGTTCCATTCCCAAAACAGCCTGTTGTCTTTTCAATAAGTCAGAGTCAGTCTTGTCATCAAAACCTTTCACTCCTTTGATCTTAGCAAGATACTTGAGATATGCTTGCTCTTGTTTACGATAGTATTCCAAGAGTGCCATTTGGTTTTGTGTTTCAGCCTGTGCCATAGCAAGGGACTTTTCTAATTTTGCTCTATGCGAATCTAAGTAAGCATTTGCAAAGAACATCCCTGTACTTTGTGGGATATATGTTGGTTTTACTTCAGCCATTATTACATTCCTCCAAACCCGAATGGATCTAATGCCATTGGGTTGCCATATTGATCGTACATGATTCCATTGGGATCTGTATAAGCACCGTAGGATCCAAAGGAGGTTCCTGTAGGTCCTGGTCCACCCATACTTGTAGGAGGCCCAGGAGGACCTGATGGAGGTGGAGGTTGACTTTGACCCATGTTTGCTCCAATGGTTTGTCCTAATGCATTGGTAGCACCAAAGTATGAATCTAATGAATCTACTTGATTAGCAGCTGCAGCTGCTGCAACGTTGGTCTCAGCTCCTTCAGCAGGTGCTGTAGAGCCTGCAAGATCTGCAGCTTTGGCAGCAAATGATCCACCTGCCACAATGCCACCTGTCACAGCTTCGACAATGGCAGCCTTCTTAGCAGCTTCAACTGCAGCTTCTTTGGCAGCAAGTTGTTCCATTCTCTGTTCATCTCTACGTTTTTCAGCAAGCTGTGCTTGTTGTACTTTATCTTCTGCAGCTGCACGAGCTCTTCTTTGGCTTTCTTGTTGTGCAATGGCAACTCTAAATGCATCACCTGCACCTGCTTGTTGTGCAGACATCGTAGCCTGTAATTGGTTCATTTGTTGTTTTTCTAATGCAGCCATAGGATTGACAACAGCTTGTCTTACATCCTGTAGTTCACCAGGAGTAAAACCTAAGATACCAAGTTCTTGTTCTCTTTGCAATTTCTTTAATTGTTCTTTTTCTGTGTCAGACATGACGTCTGCACGCATATAGTTGGAGATACCACGGCCGGCACCTGCTGCAACTTGTAGGCCGGCTAAGGCCAATGTAATTGGATCCATGAGTTCCTCCTAGTTAAACCACGCTTGTAGCGAATATGTATAAAATTTTAATGGCACAGATGTTGAACCACTTTGGCCGAATAATTCAAAAGTATGTGCGCCTTCTGTAAGATCTCCTACCCATTGGAATGAATAAGTTCTTCGTCTATATCTTGATACGATGGGTTCCTCTGCATGACCACTATTGTTTACCTCTATTTGTTCAGTGAACATATTTTGTGAATCATTATATGCTGTTCCATCCACTCGTAATGAGATAAGTGTTTTAGTGGGAGTTGAAGTGTCATCAGGTGCAAGAGGTCTAGGACTTAGAGTGTAGTAAAAGAACACTTTAGCAGGATGTCTTAGATAGATGTCTACCGCAGTATTAGGCACAGCTCCTCTTCCTGATCCTCCTAGTTTATGATACAATGCACCAAAGTATCCTGGGTGGTAGAATGGGAATACAGGAGAACCACAACTATAGCCTAGTTCCATGTCATATTCGTTGATGATTGGGTTATATAAACCCTTCATAATATGCTTTGCTTCTACCCAATTAGATGTTGTACTGATGTCACTTGTTGCAACACCACCATTGATATAGTTTCTCAATGCATCATTATTTTCTTGTATTTCATCTGCATTGATTTGTGTACTTGTAGTAAAGCTATTTGGTACTGTGTATGCCATTAGACTGCCTCCTTTCTATAGACAACGTATCCTATACTTGCACGTTCTACATGAAGAGTGCCATCAATGCCACCTTGTGCATTCCCGCTAGCTTGGTCCTCAATGAATGTCCCATTTTTTTCTGCACTTGTATCATAATGCAATCCCATTAGACCTGTGAGGTATAGTTGGATAGAATATAATGTCTGTTGTGTATCAACCTTAATATATGTTTGTCCTGCGCATTGTTTCGATTCACCAATGGCTGTATCGCTTGCACCATTCTCTGCATCCATCATTACTGCAACAGTTTCAGAACCACTACGATCTCCTCCACTCCCCATCATCACAGGTATCCAAGTCCAATGATCTGTCCTGTTATCTACAAAAGGAGTAAGATTGTTTAGACCTGTACTATTAGGATCAGAAACACCACCTCCACCTCCAAGAGGTGCAACACCATCTGCAGGATCTCTAAATGTATCATTAGAGAATCCATCGGTACTATCGTCAGCTCTGTGGAAATTACTATTACTTCCCAGATCGTCTACACAATTAAACCTTGGATAAGCTATGAAAGCATAGTTTAGAATCGAACCGGCCGTAGCTCCTGAATTTATAAGCTCACACACATAAGGTGTAAACGAAGCTCTGTCCGGTTCGAATCTATATGCCGTCACGTTCCAAAAAACATGCAACACATCTCCTACCTCTAATTGTATTCCTTCCGCTCTTTGGTTAGATCCTTGTTGATACCCACCAACAGGTATCTTAGTACCAATGCCTTGCTGTGTGGATGAAACTCCTGAGCTACTATGATTTAGTTCATGCCTTTTATCTGCATCATTAGTCTTGTTGCCTGTAGCGATGTTGTTATCTGTAAGTGATCTATATTGTGCATCATTTGCAAGAGTGCTACCGGTAGATACGTAATATCCATTGGATTGATAGTCTGCATACCTGATGGTTGGCCTGAAGTTAAAGTGATCTTTGATAAGACCTTCACTTGATACATTCTCTTCGTTAATACCTGAAGAAGATCCTGCAATTGCATTGTAGTTTGCATTCACTTCAGTTGCATCAACTGTTCCATTAGAAGGATAAAACTTTTGTAGATTTACGTTTCCCATTCACTCACCTATATTTGTTGATACATACAAGTTGTGCACCCCACCAAACAGCAACTACTTGTTCTTGATCATCATCGTCTCTTGCTACAGGTACTTTCCAATGGACAGAGATCTGATGTGTTCCTTTGCTAATAGGTATTGTACATCGGTGTATGGATGTATTCATTATTTCATATTGTGCGGCACTTGTATAAACAATGTTGCCATCTACTCTAATTTGCCATTGCATATTTTTCAATGCAACTTTATCAGTACCATGATCTTTCCAATAAGACCAATACTGTGTTTTCGCTTCAGAACAATGCCAACTTATTTCAAGCATTCCTTCTTCCATTGCAACGTTCTGTGATGTGGCTTCAGCCCAAGCACCTCCTGTATTGACAGGAGATTCACCATAACGATAGCCATACATAAGTCGACCCATTCTATTGGGTACGGGTTCTACATAGTTTTGATCTTCAAAGATCTCATCATCAGGTGCATTTAAGTTTGAGAAGATTTTGATACTTTGATGAAAGTTATCCGAGATAGAGGCATCTGTGATACAATCTTCAGGCAAGTTATCTCTATCCATACCTCCATTCATTACATCTACAAATGTTCCTATCGCATTGTCAAACTCTCTTGATTGTACAATAGAGCCTGGGATGATGTCTTCTTTTGTGAATCTAAACGGCATTATGATTTCCCCTTGATTGTCATTGCTCCATCTGCATTGTATTCTACTGAATAGCCAATAAAGACAAAAGGTTCGTTTCCTTGTGCCCTAAACGCATATTCTGAAACAGCTCCTGTTGTGACAGGCAATCTTACTTGTATAAGTCTTTTGTCTTGCCAAGTGATCTTATCCCACAGATATTTTGCAGAATCATAGAAAGGTTGGTCTTTCTCATCAGCTACTTGTCCTTTCATCTGACCTCCTTCGTATTCAGTAGACCAATCTCTATTGCGAAAGTGATCTATATTCACGTCATGATCACCTGTAGATATGGCATACATGTATAGATACTTTGGATACTTTTTAAGATATGGCAAACCCATGTCTACCCATTGTGATCTAAACTCCCATTGCAATGGATCAGCTTCTACCGGTAGATCCTGACCTAATGGAGGATAGACTGTACCCTCTGCTCTCTTACCACTTACAGCGTATATACCTCTTGTGATCCTAGATCCTGGTGTAGTTTGGACTGTCCAATCATCTGCACCAAACAAGATGTTCTGATCTCTATCTACAGCCATACATCTAATTGGCCAGGAATTACCACGTTGTGACCATTGACCATTGTTTGTGTGATACACAAGACCAAGTGTTAATCTTGGCTTGCCACTTGTTGGAAGATGAAACCAAAGCTCTTGTCTTCTTGCACTGTATGCAGCCACAGCTGCCGGCATGGAATCTATAGATAGTCTTTCAAAGATCTCATCAAGTCCTTTACTTAGTTTCACAAGTGTCAAGTCAGAACCACCATCGAGACCACCTGAGATAAGATAGATACCATCACGTGATACAAATGACACACCAAGGTTTGGAACCGCGATGATAGTATTATGTGAGTATGCCCCAATACCTTCCACGAATGGCACAAGTTCAAAGCCCCTAGTCGCATCTCCTCGAATCAAATCGATACCGTTTTCTCTGAATACAAGCAAAGAGTTGTAGTAAGTCTCAAGTCCTACAATGTCACCACCTTCTCTTGTTCCCACCTCGAAGTAATTTAGTGCAGGATAACGATCAGGTTCTAAGGGTGCACTATAGTACAATCGTGTAGGATCCATCTCACCGCCATCAATAAACAAGCAGTTCTTAAATGACGCAGTAAACCTGACACCTTTGGAAGGAAAGGGTACAGAGAATGTTCTATCAGGTGCTTGTGCACCAAGAGATGCATCTGAACGATAGTCAACATATTGAACTGATGTATTGTTCTTGATCTCATCTAAGTAGTAGAATAAACTTCTATTACCATCTTTTTGTGTCCTATAAATGCGTCTTGCAACTGTGCCTTCAGGACCTGTAGGGATCTCAAGAGGAACACAAAGTTTTGGTACACCTGAAAATCCATCTCTTGTGACAGAAGTGCCTGAATACACAAGTTTATTAGAATCACCTGATAGTGGACTTTCACTACCATTCTCATTGATGAAACTTACACGATAAACATATTCTACAGTTTCATCAGCATCAGAAGATGTCACACCTTCAAAGTATGCATCATCTCCCTGATAGATGTTATTGCCTGATCCTACGTAGTCATCACTTGCTTCTAATGCTCCCACATCACCTGATGCTCCTGGGTCTCTTACAGATCCTATAGTAGGTGTCCCAGGTGTTTCAGCCCATCCAAGTGGAAAAAGTCTTTGATCTCCTCTCCACTTCACAGGTGCATCAATACCATTTGTTATCACCACGTATCTACCAAATTGTTCGTAAGCTGTTCGTGCACTGTTTGGTGTAGGTATTGTTCTATTTGTGGCAAGAACTCTATGGTTATCTGATGTCCAAGGTTCTAAAGTGACAAGCTTGCCATTGCATTCAAAGATAATATGCTGTTGCCTAGATTGATGTCTTTGAAAAACATATAACGAATCAACAGGTGCATTGAGTTGATTGCCTATAGTGAAAGGTCCATTAGTTAGAGATTCATTGAAGAAAGGCTCGTATCCTAACTGTGATGTCCATGCTTTTGTTTGTGCATCAAACCCAAAGTTTTCTATCAGTTGCGCTGTATTCTGAGGCGCAGGTATCGATAAGTCTATCCCCATCTGAGGATTGACAATGACTCTTGCTGCAGTTTTCATTAGGTTCCATCCTTCCCGACTTGATGTGTAAGATTACGGAAAGGCTTAAGTCTTGTTGGACCTGATTTGAATCCACCTTTGATATGATAGATTGATCGTTCTGTCAAGTATCTTTTTTCGATCTTGCGCATTTCATCATCTGCTTTCTTTTCGTAATACACAGCCATATCAGGGTTTTTGTGTTTAATAAACAGTTCTTGACAAGCTCTATAGACCAAGTATCTATGTGTATCTATTGGAGATTGTGGTGCATCATAATCATCATTTAGTTCGCCTGGATAGAATTGATAGCGTACTCTCATTGGAGTTTGAACTGCAGGTCTAGGATGTAGTCTGATCCTCCATCTATTGTCAAGAGTTGGTTTCTTTCTTGGCACAGCCATAAGACCATCTAATGTGTTTAGGACATATGCTGTATTCTGATGATCAGGTGCAAAAGTGGTATCTGAATCCTCTGCTATGTATGAGAAGAATACGCCTGCACCTCCAGGATAAATGATGAAGTCAGATAGTGATCTGAAGTATTGTTCTTCAAATGTATTCCCATCCTTGCCATTAGCTTCTACAATACGAAAGAAGAATCTTTTACGTAGTCCATAGAATCCAAGATCTGTTGTATCTATCATTGAGAACTGTGGTCTTTGGTTAGATGTAAGAGTAAGTTTTACAGGATCACTCATAGGCCCTACTTGGCCATGTAATTCGTATGCCATAGCAAACTCATATGTACCTGCGTACCATCCACCGGAAGCTGTATCTGCAGTGACAGAGAAGTCTTTACCTGCTCTTGGAATATAGTCACGCACATTTCTTGATACTGTATCAGGTGGTTGATCGTATGGGATCCAAGTGGTAGGAGTTCCTGTAAAGTCATCACGTAGGTTTAATTCTTCATCCTCTCTACGCATGATTGGATAAACATGTCCTAACGCATTTGTGCCTACACCTGCTTCTTCTAAGTTTCTAATGCCAACACTTAGAATACTGATGCAATCCTCAGGCATTGTGAGATACCTTTGTTGTATCTTCACAGTCACATCTTCAGCTCCTACGCTTCCTTGCCATTTGACACGATTCTGCATTGCATACTTGGAGACTTGTAAAGTTGTGTAGTTTGTCGCCACTTTGTCTATGATATATAGACCATTGTTCACATCTTCATCAGAGCCGGTGAGTACAAGTACATCTCCTTCTCTTCTGATTTGTCCTCCTCTACTATTAGTTCTTACTAATGTATTGGAGTCAAGTTCTATCGTACCATCAGGATAGGTTTGATCCTGACTTGAGATAGTGATTGTTGCATCGCCTGTAAGATCAGGCTTTGTGTAAATATCGATTGATTTTTGGTTGAACTTCCAAGGATGTTCACAGAAGAACTCAAGATATATTTGATTAATAATTCTATGGACTTCTCTTTGATACGATTCTATCTCCGGATCGTAGTCAATTATCGATCCAATCATTTCTCTAATGTCTTTCAGATTCATCTGCTACCTCGCTTTGAAAGAAGGGGGAGAGGCTGACCCCTCCCCCATTTTATGGTGTAAAGTACTTAGACTTAGAAGTTTTTGATCACAAGTACTCTTGAAGTAGCATCAGCTGAAGATGCTTCCATTGCAATAGCAACAGTAGGTTTCAAGTTGTAATCAGCTGCCAAAGAAACATCAATGATCTTTGGAACCAACTTACCATCAGCACCCCCGATAATCAATGCATCACCAACAGCGATAGCAGTATCACCGGAACCATCAGTCAATGCTTCTTCAACGATACCTTTGACACATACTCGAATGTAATCACCCGCAGCAGCATCAACATCACTGTCATAAACACCAACAGGTACAGCATCAGCAGTATCTGCTTCGAAGACAATCAATGCTCTTTCACCATTAGTAGAAGCACTGACATCCAATGAAACACAAGCACCGGCGGTGATTGCTTCACCTGCACGAAACGTTTCATGTTGTACTCTGTTTGATACAGCGTTTGAATCTTCTCCAACACCGCTTTCATCAGCACCGAAGAGTTTTTGAATTAATGTATTAGTAGCCATGTTTCACCTTCCTTATTCGAATGAACCGGTATGAAGTCCTTGAGAAGCCATGTGGCTGAAGTAAACTTGCATACGAGTATAGATGTTAGCAGAACGAGAGGCATAATCTGAAACATGTTCAAAGTCTTCCATTTCGAACTGAGCAGCAGAATCAAATGCAATCTTCATGTACTCAGTGTTCAGGAAGTATGCACCAACTTGATCGCCAGTTGTAGCAGTTCCATCACCTTGCTGTGCTTTACCAAGGAAAGGATCTACGTGAAGAGCTGCACCGTTGAACATCAAACTTAAACGACCTGCGTCAAGTTGAGTATCATCGATATATCGCTCGTTGTTTGCTTGAATCTCACTTTTGTAGTTAGAGAAATATCCTGCTGAACAGATGATCAAGTCAGGTCCCTTACCATTTGGAGAGTTGATTTGGCACTGAATGTACAAGTCAGTCATGTCATCAATTTGATTTGCAAGAGCTGAAGATGTGATATACTGATTGTTCAATCTTGAGAAAGTAGCCTTGCTCAAACCACCAATAGAGTTTTGCTGTGCACCTGAAGCTACAGTGTTATTCTCAAAGAATCCTGTATCAGATCCACCTGTTGCAGCGTAAGTAGAGTGAGTACCACCATCTGACAATCCATTGAAAGTATTCAAGTTTGTGAGAATAGAAGAACTATTACAAACTACTTGCTTT
>Ga0070746_10002057_pt1 | contig 11971 bp, 8 predicted proteins | sample VirMetDEL_Mar_21_FD_77016 | JGI IMG/M metagenome (GOLD analysis project Ga0070746, IMG submission 77016) | Aqueous microbial communities from the Delaware River and Bay under freshwater to marine salinity gradient to study organic matter... | ecosystem: Environmental > Aquatic > Marine > Coastal... | reverse complement strand
ATTAATACTTGATGAACCAACAACATCTCGTATAGCAAGAAATGATAGCGATACTATCACTAAAACTTATATACAAGAAAGAAAAGATAATGTAGTTAATGATATACCAACATTTAACTCAACATGGTCTGAACCAGAAACAAAATATGATGCACAGTATCCATATAATAGAGTAAATCAAACAGAATCAGGTCATGTGTTTGAAATAGATGATACACCAGGTAAAGAAAGAATACATCAGGCACATCGTAATGGTTCATTTCAAGAATGGTATCCAGATGGTGATAAAGTAGAAAAAGTTACTAAAGACAACTATCAGATTATAATGGCTGATGATAATGTTTATATTATGGGTAAGTGTAATATTACTGTTCAAGGTGATGCTGAAATTTATGTTCAACAAGATGGCTATTTAAAAGTAGATGGTAATGTAGAGGTTAGAGTTGGTGGAAATTATAACGAATTAGTTGGTGGAACATACACTGTTGAATCTGGTGGTAATATGAAGTTTGTTGCACCACGAATTGACTTGAACCCATAATGCACGAATTTGTAGTATTAGTAGACGGTAAGTTAAAGACATATAGGAATTTTGAAGATATTCCTGAAAAGATTGACAATGTGATTAAGTTCAATCCTTGTATGCCTAAACCACCTCACAAACCACATCAACATGATCGTATGAGTGAGTGGGGTGCAAAGTTACAAGAACTGTTAAAAAGAGAAACGAATGGCAACACTTAATCCAACAAGTAGTTTACCTGGTGTTTCGAGAAATACAGATTTCTCACAAACAATAACGGTGAGTCCAACTTTAGGTGAATCGATAGTTTCTGTTACCGCCACTTTAGATGAAGAAGATTCAGGAATAGTTATTACACCTGGTACAACAAGTGTAACGCTATCAGGAAAACACACAACTGGTTTTTCTGACTTTGCAAAATATGTTTCAAAAGGCAGTAGTGATAGGCTTGAAGAACCATCAGAAACCAATAACTTATCAGAATTACCTGAAAGTGTTGATCTTTTTGAATATAAACCTTCTTCAACTGGCCGTTTAACAAAAAATATTAATGTCATAGTTACAACATCATCTGGTGTTTCAGAATATACTCTGACACAAGATGTTAATAATAACACAGAAGGATTTACACAATACATACATAATTACTATTCAGAAGCGAGAGGTGGAGAAAATGGTGAAATACAACCTATCGCTGTAATTGAATGGTTAAATAATAACGAACAAACGGTTCAATGGAGAAACAACATTAATCAAACGATTATTTGGACACAGTAGATGGCTATACAAAAAACATTTAATGATCAATACCCTACTATTCTGTTATCTGATTTAGATGATAACTTTGAACAGGTTGATTTAGCATATGATCATGCTAATGGGTCTTTTACTCATGCCAACTCATCTTTTGAACAAGCTAATTCAGCATCCACTCAAGCGAGTGGTTCGTTTGAACACGCTAATGCTTCTTTCGATCATGCTAATTCAGCATATGATGTAGCAAATACTGCTAATAGTTCTGCTAGTTCTGCCTTGCCATTAACAGGCGGAACGATATCTGGTGATTTGACAATTACTGGAAATTTATCAGGCAATCTATCTGGTAATATTTCAACTAGCACATCTGTTACTGGTAACTTATATGTTTCCGGTGTTAGCAACATAAAGATTCCGTTTTATACAGTTTATATGGACGAAGCATCAAGAACTACTCCAGATTCATTTGCAAAAACATACACCGGTTCTCATATTAGTTATGGAGATGTTGTTGTTCCATATGATCCCACACCTGGTACTAAATCACATATGTTTGAAATGACAGTTACCGCTTCTGCTAATACTTCTGTTACACAGAGAGTTTGGCAAACAGATGATGCTAGCTATTATTGGTTAAATGGTTCTCAAATTGCAACTGTAGCATCCGGAAACGCTGGCACAACAGTAACATGGGACTTAATAGAAGGTGATAATTTAATACAAATTTTAGTTAATAACTCAGGTGGTGGCGGTTATGCGTTAACCGTTTTAGGTGACTTTTTTATTAGATATCCAGATTTAAGGTTTAAAGTATAATGCCAGCAGTTACCCGAATTGGAGATTTAGATGTAACACATTGTTCAACACCAGCACGAGCGGTTGGTTCACCCAATGTGTTTGTGAACAGTATTCCTTGGTCAAGACAATCAGACATCAATACACCACATTTATTACCAGGGGCACCTTGTCCAGTTCACACGGCACCAATAACAACAGGTTCAACAACTGTTTTTGTGAATAGTTTGGGTGGTGGACGAATTGGAGATGCAATTACAGCTTGCACACAGGTTGCTCAAGGATCACCTAACGTTTTCGCTGGCGGATGAGATAAATAAGACATGGCAACAGTAAATATAGATAACGTAAGAACTTTTAAAGACTTGGATTTGAATTTTAATATTCATCCTGTCAAGAAAGACATTAATACTCATAACAATGAGTATGCTGTAATCAACTCGGTTAAAAATCTTGTTTTAACCAATCATTACGAAAGACCATTTCAACCTGAAATTGGTAGCAACATTCGTAAGTTATTGTTTGATAATGTTGATGGAATTACAGCGGCTCGTATTGAACGAGAAATAGAAGAAACAATAGAAAACTTTGAACCTAGAGCTAGAATTTCAAAGATTACAGTATCAGCATCTCCAGATGAAAATGGATTTAAAGTAGAGATGGAATTTTTCATTATTAATGTTGCTGACCCAATAACAATTAACTTTTTCTTGCAACGGATTAGATAAAAATGGCAGATCGTTTACGAATAACGGAACTTGATTTTGATACCATCAAGACCAATTTAAAGAGCTTTTTAAACCAACAAAATACATTTACAGATTATGATTTTGATGGATCAGGTCTTTCAATTCTTTTAGATATATTAGCATATAACACACATTATAATGCTTATTATCTAAACATGGTTGCCAATGAGGCATTTTTAGATACAGCACTATTAAGAGATTCAGTTGTTTCTCATGCTAAAGTTTTAAATTATGTTCCTTATTCCACACAAGCGCCCGTAGCAATAATTAATTTTGAAGGCACATCATCATCTGAAACAATAGGCCGATTAACACTTCCTGCTGGATATTCTTTTTTATCAAATCAGATTGATGGTAAATCTTATAACTTTGTTGTTTTAGAAGACACTGTAGCTACAAAAGCAAACTCTACATATTTGTTTGAAAATTTAGCAATATATGAAGGACAGTTTGTAACATATACATTTGGCCACAACGCTTCTAGTAACCCAAAACAAATATTTACTCTACCCGATAATAATATTGATACAACAACATTAAAAGTTTCTGTCCAACAATCATCCTCAAACACAACCTCAGTCGTTTATGATAAAGTAACAGAGGTTATCGATGTAACCTCTACATCTGAAGTATATTTTTTACAAGAAGATAGAAATGGACAATATCAAATTTATTTTGGTAATGATGCTGTTGGTAAATCAATTCCTGATGGGGCTGTTGTAACAACTTCTTATTTGGTTTCAAACGCATCTGCGGCTAATAAAGCAAATAATTTTATTGCTACATCATCTGTTACTGATTCGTTGGGTGAATCAATCACAAGTTTTACGGTTACACCAATAAGTGCAGCTGCAGCTGGCGCTGAAAGAGAAACTGTTGATAATATCAAATATTCTGCAGCCGCTCAATACACATCACAAAATAGATTGGTTACACAAAATGATTATGAATCATATATTACAAATCGATATCCAAATATTGATTCAATATCTGTTTGGGGTGGTGAAGAAAATAATCCACCAGTTTACGGAAAAGTTTTCATTTCACTTAAACCAAGTGAAAACTATTTTATTTCTGAAACAGAAAAACAAAGAATTATTGATGATATTGTAAAACCAAAATCTATATTGACAATTGATTCTGAGATTATTGATCCAGCGTTTACATACATATTAGTTGAAGCTAATGTTGAATATTATTCAGATAAAACAAATTTATCAGAAGTTCAATTAAAAAATGCTATACGAAATGTTGTATTAGCATATAATAACACAAATTTAAATAAATTTGATAGTGTCTTCATTCAGTCCAAACTTCAAGAACAAATTGGTGATTATGACACATCCGCAATTATCGGTTCTGAACTTGTTGTGTTTTTACAAAAAAGATTTGAACCTGAATTAGGAACACCAACAACATACACCATTGAATTTGATGCTCCTCTTTATCGAGGCGGTGTAGTTGCTGATAAACTAACATCAACACAATTCAATGTTTTTGATTCTACTGGAACATTAAGAACCGTTGAGTTAGAAGAAGACGACACAACCTTTTCTGGAATTAGAGAAATACAAGTGATTAATCCAGGAGTTGGTTATACCGAACAACCAACAATAACTATCAGTGGTGACGGATTAGGCGCTAGAGCAGAAGCAGTTATTGTAAATGGAAAAATAGAATCAATCAATGTTACAAACAGAGGAACAGGATATACAAAAGCAACAATCACAATATCTGGCGGAAATGGATATGGAGCTGTTGCGGTTGCTGTGTTAGATACTCGATATGGTAACTTAAGAACTGTTTACTATAACAGTCTAGCAGAAAAACAAGTTGTTAATTCGAATGCTGGAACAATTGATTACAATACAGGAACAGTAATTATTAATGACTTAAATGTTATTTCTAATCCAGCAACAGACAGTTTAATACGAATAACTGTTGAATCAGAAAAAAGTATATTAACAGCAACAAGAAACACAATATTCTCCATTGATTCTAACGATTCTAGTGCAATAGTAACAGAATTAACTCCTTTTGAGTAATAAATGACAACTGATTTAAAAACCTCACTGTTAATTAATAGACAAGTTCCTGAATTTATTCGAGAAGAATATCCGTTATTCATTACTTTTTTAGAGGCATATTATGAATATCTTGAAAATCAACAAGGGATTCAGATCAATGATCTAGTTACAAAATCTAAAGACATTAGATATATCAATGATGTTGACCAATCTATTGATGATTTTGAACAACAGTTCTTTAATTCATTCGCACCTTACATACCATCAAACAATCTAGCGGTCGATAAAGAGTTTTTAATTAAAAATGTTTTACCTTTATATCTAGCTAAAGGTTCTGAAAACTCATTCAAATTACTTTTTAGATTTTTATTTGGACAAGAATTAGAACTTAGATATCCAAAAAATGAAATTCTTCGAGCATCTGATGGTAAATGGAATGTTGAAAGTTCATTAAAAATATCAACCGATGTCTATTCTGTTCACACAGGAGATGGTTCTACAAAAGAATTCTACTTAGCACCATGTAGATGTCCATTAACCGATGTTGTTCTTCCTTTTAGAGGAACAATATACATTGATGATGTTGAACAATCATCTGGTTATCATGTTCGACAAGAAACAAAAAAACTTGTTTTTGATACTGCGCCATCTAACGGAAGTGAAATAAAAGTTTTATATATCGCCTTTGATGAATCTATATTACAGAATAGACAACTTACAGGTCAAACATCTGGTGCTTCAGCAATTATTGAAAAAGTTTCACAAAAATATGTTAATAATGAATTAATCACAGAAGTATTTTTAACAAATAAAAATATTATTGGTAATTTCCAAACAGGTGAAATTTTATCTACAACATATGTTAATCCTAATGGTGTTTTAATCAATTTAGAATTAACCACGATATCATCATTCTTAACAATACAATTAATAGATGGTGGGTCTAACTATAATGTTGGCGATCCAGTTATATTCAACACAACAGCATCGGTTCAACCATCAGCGTTTGTATCAAGTATATTCTCTGGTGTTATTGATAGAACAACCCTTATTAATGGTGGTTCAGGATTTCAAGCAAATAGGAGAGTGGCAGCTGTAGGATATGAACCATCCGCATTAGATTTTGCTATTGCTAATGTTGATACGACAGGCGCTAACACAACCAATACCTTTGTTATTTTATCAAATATTATTAGTGATATTGATCCAGCAAACACAACAATTGATTCTGCTGATTATGCTTTACCAGCAAATACAATATCACCGCAAAATGTTAATACACAAATAATATATTCATTAGGCAATACTGCATACTTTAACATTGGAGAAATATCTGGTGTATCAGTTATCAATTCTAGTGTTTCTGTTACTTCTACTCCAACACTAAATGCAGCTCCTGCTAATGTTACAATATCATCAACAGATATTTTCATTGATACATTTGGTTCATTAGGTAAGTTAGTAATAAATGATGGTGGTGCAGATTATGAAATATTTGATGAATTAGTATTTACAAATAAACCTATGTCATTTGGTATTGGTGCAGAGGCAGAAGTAAGAAATGTAGATGCTTCTGGTGCAATCACTCAAGTGTCATTTGTTCCAAGTAAAATTTCAGGAACAGTTACCGTATCAGCAACCGACAGTGTAGTAGTTACAGGAACAGACACCTTGTTTGTGGACGAATTAAATGTTGGTGACCAAATCATGGTTGGTTACGACACAAGAACGGTTGATGTAATTGATTCAAACACCTCACTGAATGTTTCTTCAGCGTCTTGGACAGAAACATATACAGATAGAAATATTAGATTATTAAACTTAAATCTATTGGGTGGTCAAGGATATTCTAATGATAAGTTACCTACAATTACTGTTACATCAGATAATGGAACAGGCGCTGAAATTGCTGTAACAACCATATTAGGTGATGGCGAAACTCTTGAAGCATCATCAACACAAACACCAGGTGAAATTGAAAGAATTACTGTAACAAATCCTGGAAGAGGATTCACATCATCAATTGAGGTTGATTTAACTCAAAGTGGTGATGGACTAGCAACTGCTAATGCAACATTCACACCAACATTTGAAGTATTTCCTGGTAGATGGACAACATCGGATAGTATTCTTTCATCATCTGATAGAAAACTACAAGGTAGAGATTACTATGTAAATTACTCTTATGTAACAACTTCAACGATTGAATTTGAAAAATACAAAAATATATTTAAATCATTGTTACATCCAGCTGGTTTCAAACCATATGGTGAAATATTGAGACAAGATGAGATTTCTGCTAACAACATTACAATTGAATCATTAACAACCAACACAAGCACAACGCTTTCTGGAAAAGTTAATGTGAATAGTTCAATATATGTTGTTGGAACAGGAACATTATTTAATGTAGCAAACACAAACGGTTTAATTACGATAGGTTCAGAGATATCTGTTAATACTGAAACTAGAGTGGTTGATTCTATCATCAGTAACACTGTATTAACTGTGACCGAAGCATTTACAGTAACATCCAATTTAGAAGATTTTAATGTTGTTAATACTATATAAAGTAATATAAATAAAGATTATGTCATTACTCACATCAAAAAAATTAGCGTTTCATACCGCAGAACAGTTTAAAGAATCTTTCTTTGAACCAGAACCAGCTACCATTGGATATGTTTTCATTGGAAAACACACAACTTGGCCGGACGAAGAAAGTCCCGACACATTAACTGATAATGTTTATGATGAAAAAACAGTTTGGGATAACATATATGCGGCTAAAAAGATAACGGGTTCAGAATTAGAACTTGCTATACCTAAAGTTCAATGGACAGCTAATGCTGTTTATAGAGAATTTGATGACACTATTGCTCAAGAAGATTTATTAACTGCAAACACAGACCAAAATTTAAAACCCATGTATGTTTTAAATTCAGAAAATAGTGTGTATAAATGTTTATCGAATAGTAGTTCAGCAAACGCATCATCTGAACCAACAGGACAAAATTTAAGTGCAAATGGCGTAATCAACACATCTGATGGTTATATTTGGAAATACATGTATAACATTAGACCATCTAATAAATTTTTCTCAAATACTTGGATTCCAGTTCCAACATCCACATCAGCATTAGATTATGATGTTACAGATGTTACGGTTGTTGATGGAGAATTAATTCACATTATAGTAACAAATGGTGGTTCAAATTATGTTCATAGTAATGTTACTGTTTCAGCGTTTACATCCGGTTGTACCATATTACAGTTAGCAAACACTGCAAATGTATCAGCAAATATGACTGTATCTGGAACAGGTATACCATCTTTAACATATATTTCAAGTGTTGATACACCAAATTCAAAAATAACAATTTCTAATTCCGCTTCTGCTAACGGTGGTGGATCAGGTAACACACTATTCTTAACAACACGAGTTGATATTCAAGGTGATGGTTCACAAGCTACTGCCACCGCAACATTATCAAATAATGAAGTTTCATCTATTTTATTAACAACACCAGGAATTAATTACTCTTATGCTAATGTTTCTGTGTATGGTTCTGGAACAAGTGCAACCGCTAGAGCAGTTCTTCCACCTAAATTTGAACACGGTTACAATCCAGCAAAAGAATTAGGTGGTTCAAATGTAATCATATCTATGCGTATAGGTGAAGTTGATAGTTCAGAAGACGGATTAATTTCAACAAATACATCAATAAGACAGTATGGTTTGTTGAGGAACCCACATAAATATGGATCAAATACAGCAGCTAATAACTCAACTGCTAATAGTGTTATATCACAAACAACAGATGTGACATTAATCTCTGGTGATGAGTTTGAATTAAATGAGTTTGTTTTCCAAGGAACAACATCAAACACAGCAACATTCTTTGGATATGTTAATGATCAAACATCAACAGAAGTTAAGTTGACTGGAGTTAAAGGAACTCCTACAAACGGTGTGCCTTTAAAAGGAACAACCACAAATCCAACTGGAAGAATTGTTGTAACTTCAACAAATCCAGAATTCGAACCATATACAGGTGGTATTTTGTATATGGAAAATATTGAACAAATACAAAGAACAGACGGACAAGCAGAAAACTTGAAATTCGTCATTAAATTTTAGAGGCATCTATGACTATTGATACCAATTTTAATGTAAACCCTTATTATGATGATTTTAACGAAGATAAGAAATTTCTTCGAATGTTATTCAAACCTGGTTTTGCAGTTCAGGCTCGTGAATTAACTCAAGCACAAACCATTCTTCAAAAACAAATTGAAAGATTTGGTAACCATGTCTTTAAAAATGGATCTGTTGTAACAGGTGGAGCTACATTCTTACAAGATGTTACATATCTTAAATTAGATACAGCTTATTCTGGCACCGACATTGTTGCTAATAATTTTATTGGAACAACAATTGTTGATAATACATCTGCACCAACAAAACGAGCTGAAGTTTTAAAAGTATTTGAAGCTGATGAGGGAACTGGTGATCCAAAAACACTAATGGTCCGTCAAATTTATGGTGACGCTTTTACAAGTGGTTCAACAATTTATACCAACGAAACCACACCATATCTTGCTAATATTTCTACATCTGGCGTGGGAACAGGTCAAGTATTTTCTATCGATGAAGGTGTATTTTATTATGAAGGATATTTTGTAAAAACAGATAAACAAACCGTTGCTACATCAAAATACAGTAATACAACAGCTAATGCCAAAATTGGTTTTGAGATTACAGAATCTTTAGTTTCTTCAACATCTGACACCTCTCTATTAGATCCAGCACAAGATGCTTCAAACTATCAAGCACCAGGAGCTGATAGATTTAAGATAGATATGGTTTTAACGACACGGTCTTTAACATCAGAAGATACAACACAGTTTATTGAGTTAGCACGAGTTGAAAATGGAACATTAACCAGAAATTATCGTTTTCCAATTTATTCAGTCTTAGAAGAAACTTTAGCAAGACGAACATATGATGAATCTGGTAACTATACGGTTCGACCATTTAAGATTTCTTTAGAAACAAATGCAGCTAACACCGCAAATATGGATGTTATCCTTTCACCAGGTAAAGCATATGTTTATGGTTTTGAATATGAAACAGTTGCACCTACACGAATAACAGTAGAAAAACCAAGAGATACTCAAAGTGTTCAAAACAAACGATTGGCGGCTGATTATGGTAACTTTTTATACACAACGAACCACACCGGCTCACAAGCAATTAATGATTTATCTATTATTGACTTACATTGTGTCAATGTTGCTTCTATAAACACAACATCAACAGCGAGTATCTCAAATACAAAAATTGGCACAGCGAGAGTTGCTTCTATTCTTTATGATACCGCAACAGATATTTCTGACTACACAACTTATACCTACAAATCATTCTTATTTGATGTGAAAGTATCAAACAATGTTGTTGGTAATGTAAATACTGCCACATCAACAACAGTCACAATTGGTGATACTGGCGCTGGACAAATTTTTACTGATATTGAAGATGCTTATATTGGCGCAACAATTAGAATTACAGATGGTCCAGGTTCATCTGAAGCGCCTAAGGTGATTACAGCTTTTGATGCTACAACACAAACAATTACAGTTGTTGAACCATTTATTGCTACATTAAATACCCAATCCGTATTTTCTATTGACTTTGAAATAAGCGAGACTGAAAGTTTAGCGACATTTAGTGGAACAACAGAAATAAATTCTTCAGATGTAGATACACGTTCAAAGGATTTAGCATCAACATACAATTACACATTTTTAAGTGATTCAGATTATCAACCATTAATTGTTCCCTTAGGTGAACGATATATCGCTGATAATTCAATTTCAGATTTTTCTTTTTCATATAAAAGATTATATACAAGTCAGACATTTACTGCTAACGCATCGCCAGCTTTATCAACAGGTTCAGGAGAAACATTAGCAACAGCATCATCAACATCAGCTATTAATCAAAACTATCAAGTTGTTGTTTCAAGTTCAGGAACATCACCATATTCTGTTGGTGAAATTATTTCCGCTGATAAAATTACAGATGTTGACACTGTAACTAAGAAAATAACAGTCGCTGATGGTCAAAACATGACAGCAAACATTATCGCTACTATTGACTTTACCCTCGCTTCTGGTAATCCAGCAAAAGTTAAAACATTAGTTACCGCTAATGCGACAGTTCAAACCACAGGTGGTGAATCTGTTAATACAAATGGCGCTATCATATATGCCTCTCAAGGTCAGACAACAATTCAAGCTAATAATGTTATCAAAACACCAGGCACAGCACAAACACTTTATGTTTCAGATGTTAATGAACTTATTTCTGTATATGATTATAATGGTGCTAATGTTGCTAATACAGGTTACACAGATGTAACTAATCGATACACATTAGATAATGGTCAAAGAAATACATTTTATGATCACGCTTCAATTAAACTTAAACCAGGATATTCTGCACCAAACGGACCATTGGTTGTTCGTTATAACAAATATTCTTCATCTGGTGCTGGATTCTTTACCGTGGATTCATATCCAACTTATGGAACAATACCGGTTTATACATCACCAATTTTAGATCGTGAATATGAATTGAGAGATTGTTTAGATTTTAGACCTGTTCGTAAAGATGCTACAGCAGCTATTGGAACAGCAATTCAGTTTGATGTGGATTCATCAACAACAGGACCTAAAATTCCTGAGAATGGTTCTGATATAATTTTAGACCATAGCTATTATCTTCCAAGAATTGATAAAGTTGTTTTGAGTAAAAATAAAACTTTTGAAGTTATAAAAGGAATTTCTTCATCCAATCCCTTTGAACCTAAAAACAAAGAAGATTCGATGAATCTTTATATATTAGCTGAACCAGCATACTTAGCTAATACTTCAGATGTTGATGTTCAATATATAAACAATCGCAGATATACTATGCGAGACATTGGAAATTTGGATAAAAGAATTGGTAACTTAGAATATTATACATCATTATCACTTCTTGAACAAGATGCTTTGAACAAACAAGATTTAACAATCTTAGATTCAACCAACTTACCAAGATTTAAAAATGGTAT
>Ga0070746_10002056_pt1 | contig 11971 bp, 8 predicted proteins | sample VirMetDEL_Mar_21_FD_77016 | JGI IMG/M metagenome (GOLD analysis project Ga0070746, IMG submission 77016) | Aqueous microbial communities from the Delaware River and Bay under freshwater to marine salinity gradient to study organic matter... | ecosystem: Environmental > Aquatic > Marine > Coastal... | reverse complement strand
TAATGGCAACAGCAACGAAAAAGAACCCTGCGCTGTGGAAGCGAATCGTTGCACGAGTGAAGGCTGGACAGAAGGGTGGCCGTGCTGGTCAATGGAGCGCAAGAAAAGCACAGCTCGCTGTGTCTGCTTACAAGAAAGCAGGAGGCTCTTACGAAGGCAGCAAAGGGGAAACCTCCTTGTCTAAATGGACCAAACAAAACTGGCGCACTAAATCTGGCAAACCATCAAGTGAGACTGGAGAGCGTTATCTCCCAGAAAAAGCAATCAAGGCTCTGAGTTCTTCAGAGTATGCAGCAACAACACGTGCCAAAAGAGAAGGAGCAAAAGCTGGCAAACAATTTGTTGAGCAGCCAAAGTCTATCGCAAAGAAAACCGCTAAATACAGAAAGTGATGTCAGAGAAAGAAACCGACTTCGGAAATTGGCTTAATGACCTTGAAAATCAGGAACAACCAACCTGCAATATCGACAATCCAGAGGACTGCGAAGCCTGCGGAAGTTAAACCTTTACTTTAAGGTTTTTGCTACAAGTGACTGATAATAAAGTTTTTTGTAGCTTTGTAAGTATCAAATAAATTTTTTTTAATTATGGGTGCATTAGAAAGCCAACTAGAAGAAGCTGCTCGCCAGCTTGGTGCTGAGATAGTACAAGAGCAATCATCGATGCCTGCGGCTGATGTGATTGAAGTAAATACGCAAAGCGAACCAGAGCAACCTGTTGCCGAGGAACCAAGCCAAGAACCGCTTCAACAAGAATACAATTCTCAGCCTCTTCCCGGTGAAGATGTCTTGAATATACAAACTGAGCAGACAGTTGAACCTGCAAGTTCTTTAAATACTGAAACTCAAACAGAAAATTCTTCTGAGGAATCAGATGATGATTATGACGTTGAGGAGGCGGTTTCACAATATCTAAGCGAAAGGCTTGGAATGCAAATCAATTCCATTGATGAATTATCATCTCTTTTTACCAAGGAGGAACCCCAACAGGTAGCAATCGACGAACGCATTAAGGTCATTGCTGATTTTGTAGAACAAACTGGACGTTCTCCAGAAGACTGGTTCTTGTATCAATCCATCAATGCAGATGAAATGTCTGATTTGGAAGCAGTACGAAGTCAGTTGCAAACTCAGTATCAAAACCTTAGTGTGGAAGAGGTAGACTTGCTTATCTCTAACAAGTATAAGCTAGATGATAGCATATACTCTGATGAAGAGGTAAAATATTCTACGCTTCAATTGAAGATTGATGCCGCTGATGCCAAGAAGAAAATTACTGAGCTTAAGAATAATTTCTTAGCTCCAGCATATGAACCTTCAACCGCATCAAATGAAAGTTTTGAAAGCCCCATCAACGAAAACTGGATTTCATCAATGACTTCTGATGCAGAATCACTAGAGGCCATTACATTCGAATTAGGTGATTCAGAATTCAACTTTGGAATCTCTGATGACTACAGAAAGTCGATGGTGCAGAAGAACGCAAATATTGAGAATTTCTTTGACGATTATGTCTATGAAGATGGCTCTTGGGATTTTGAGAAGTTGAATATGCATCGCGCCGTATTGGATAATATCGATTCTATTGTTCAATCCGTATACAAGCAAGGTCTTAGCGATGGTCAACGGAACTTAGTCGATAAGGCCGCCAATGTAGATATATCCTCGCCTAAAGTAAATCCTCAGTCAGTCGACTCTGAAAGAGAATTTATTAATGACCTTGTGGAGAAGCTGAGACCAGACAACCGACTGCGGTTGTTCGGAAAATAAAAAAACAATCTCTAAAACTATATCATTATGGCCGCTACTGGACCTACGGATTTCTCCCCCAGTGCATTTCGCAGATTAGACCCTGCTAAATACACCGCTTTGGGTGATTTCATCAATCAAATCAACAAGCCTGACAACCGTGAGGCTCTTGTTAAGACCTATGGTGCTCAAAGCATCACTGGCTTCCTTCAAATGACCGGTGCCGTTAAGGCAAACGGTGCTGACGACCAAGTTCAATGGTGGGAGGAGACTCGCTTGCACCCCAAGCAGTCTTTCACTGGCGCAACTGCTGCTATCGCATCTACCGCTACGACTGGTACTTTGACCTACGCTTCTGGCGAGGGTAACGTAATCCGCGAGAACGACGTTATCTTGTTGAACAACGAGATTCGTGCTATCGTTACTGCTGTTACTCCTTCTGCTGGTACTACCGCTTCTGGTACGTTCGAATTCAAAGTTCTTGCTGGAACTGTTGGAACTGCAATCGCTTCTACTGCTACGGGTTCTGTGCCCATCATCGGCAACTTGTTTGCTCAAGGCACTGACCAGCAGTCTATGTACGTTCAAAGCAACGTGAACAAGTTGACCAACAAGTATATGATTCTCAAGGAGGTATACAAGGTTAACGGTTCTCAAGCTACGAACATCGGTTGGGTTAACTACAACGGCGACTATCGTTGGTACGTTAAGTCTGAAGCTGATACCCGTCAGCGTTTCTTGGACAAGCGTGAGATGATGATGTTGTTGGGTCAGTCTGCTACCAACTCTATCGATATCGATGGTACTATCGACGGTTCTGAAGGTTACTTCTCTGCTGTTGAGTCTCGTGGTATCGTACAAGGTTCTGCTATTGCTACATTGAGCGATTTCGATGATATCATCGTATTGCTTGACAAGCAAGGTGCTCCTGCTGAGTACGCTATGTACGTTGACCGTGCTACTGACTTGGCTATTGACGATTTGTTGGCAAGCAACATCACTGCTGCTTCTGCTTTGACCACCGGCGGTAGCTTCGGTCAATTCGCCAACGGAAAGGATATGGCTGTTAGCTTGGGCTTCAAGACTTTCAACCGTGGTTCTTACACCTTCAACAAGACTTCTTGGAAGTTGTTGAATGACCCCACGTTGTTGTCTGGTTCTAAGTTCCACGGCGTGATGATTCCTATGGCTACTGTAGTTGACCCACGTACCGGCGAGCGTGCTCCCGCGTTGGAAATGAACTACAAGAACACCAATGGCTACTCTCGCGAATTGGAGCACTGGATGACTGGTTCTATCCTTGGTGTTACCAACAGCAACGTAGACGAACTTCAGTTCAACTACCGTTCTGAGTGTAACTTGGTTACTCGCGCTGCTAACCAGCACGTACTTATCAAGTACTAATACCAATGGGGGGAGGGGTTTTCTCCTCCCCCCTTTTTTTAATATTTAATTCGATTCAATAATGGCACGTCCAAGAACAAACGCTCAGCGTGCAGCCCAAGCTGCTGCCGCGGAACCCACCTCAACCGCTTCCTATGAAGCGCCTGTAGCTGCACCCGTTGCTGCTCCACAACCTTCTGCTACTAAGTTCGTTAAGAAGCAAGCAGAAGAGCTAAGACCCAAAGTATACATTCTTACTCGTAAAGGCGGTATTGTCTTTCGTATGGCTTCTGAGACTACTACATATGACTCTCAGAAAAACACCATTCGTCAAATCCGCTACTGCCCTAATGAGCCAAGCATCTTTACGGACGAACAGAGTCCATTGGCTCGCCGTGAGCACATCATCTTTGAGGATGGTATGCTTTCCGTTCCCGTAAACCGCCCTAATCTAGCTGCTTATCTAGACGCTCACCCTGATAATGTTTCAAATGGAGGAAGCTTATTTGCTCTTGTCCAGAATGAAAAGAAGGCTGAGGAAGAGATTGAAGATGAGTTCTTGCTTCACGACGCGGTAGGTTTGGTTCGTAGTAAGTCAATCCAAGACCTTCTTCCTGTAGCTATGTACTTCGGTATCAGCACATCACAGAGCAATATGGAGATTCGTCGTGAGCTTCTTAAAGAAGCGAAGGGTAATCCGAAGCGGTTCATTGAATCCTTCGACAATCCTATTGTAACCACCAAAGCAGAGATTATGCAAGCTGCTGATTTTCAAATCATTAGACTTGCATCTGATGGTGCATACTGGTTTGACTCTAACCGCCTCATCATTTCTGTTCCTGCTGGGCAACAACCCGTTGATGTTTTGGCACGCTTCTGCCTGACGGAAAAGGGTTCACTAGTGCACAATTCCATTAAGGAAAAGCTAGACGAACTTTCTTAATAAGGTTCTTATTTTCAAAGGGAAAGGCTCCAATAGGGGCCTTTTCTTTTTTGGTATATTTGTAGATAAATGCTAGATAGCTATGGCAAGTGTAAATAGGGTATATTCAGCGCTAAAAGATATTGCAAACAAAGACCAGCGAGGCTTTATTAGCCCTGCCGTCTTTAACAACTTTGCCTCATTAGCGCAGATGAATATCTACAACCGCCTCTTTGATGAGGCATCTATAAATAAACGCCTCCGCAATGCACAAGCGGATGCTGGTAGAAATAAGTCTCGCGTAAAGCAACTAAATGAGGACCTTTCTGTATTTGTAAAGAGAGAAACCATAAACTTAGTAAACAGCGATGGCATTCGTCAGAATGGTCTTCCAGATGACTTTGCAAAATCCATTAGCGCTGTTGTATTTAGGAATGTTGTCCCAGCTATTCCAGAAACAAAAGTTGAACTTATTTATGATGAGGAGCAAATAAACTATGTTCTTAGTTCAAATCTAAATGCTCCAAGTGATGATTTTCCAGTTGGGTTGATTACAAGCAGTGGTGGCATAAGACAAATATTTGTATTCCCTCAATCTATTTTACAAATCCAATTAAGTTATTATAAGCAACCAGAGGGGATTGATTATCAAGGATATAAGATAGCCTCTCAGCCAAAATGGGGCTATACGGTTGTTGCAGACAAGGAAATACATAGTGTTACAAACAGCGTTGACTTTGAGCTTCCTGAGCATTATTTTTCTGAATTAGTTATTGAGATGGCTAAACTTATTGGAATCAACCTAAGGGATTCCGATGTGTATACGTATGCAAAACAAGAAGAGCAAACACAACAATAATAGATGGCAGCGAATACAGTATCACTAAAGCAAGTTATCAATGACTTTATTCTATCCATAGATAGTGACGACTATGCTAATAATGCGTCCGATACTATGGTTAGAAACCTGGCTCTTCGTGGAATAAGAGAGATGGGTTTTGATATCTTAAAGAGAATTAAGGCCGAAGAGCTTAATATCAACCCAGCCAACAACACCGTCACCCTTCCTGCTAGTTATGTGGATTTAGTGAAGATTGGAACGGTAGGCTCCGATGGATTGGTTTATGTGTTTGGAGAGAACACAAACAAGAATCTACTTGCTAACTACAGCACTCCAGACATCCCAGACTATCTCCTTGGTTTTGATGACTTTATCTACAGAAACTATGTGTATGCAACTACGGATGGTCGTTTGTACGGCTATGGTGGTGGTCACTATAGTGGGGAGTATAGAATTAATATAGAGCAGAACAGAATTGAACTGACTACCGGGACGAGTGTAAGTAAGATTTACTTAGAATACATTGCCGATGAGGCATTGGAAGCGAACCCCTCCGTACACGTATACGCGGAGCAGGCGCTTCGTGCATATATCTATTATCATCTTGTTGAGAGAAAGGCAAATGTTCCAGCCAACGAAAAGGCTAGAGCAAGGCAAGAATATTACAATGAGAGAAGATTAGCAAACTCTCGCTTAAAAGCATTTGGAAAAGACGAAGCACTCAAGACCATTCGCAAGAACTTCATCCAAGGTCCTAAATATTAATTACGCTTATGGCTATTGATAAACTCATTCCTAGGTATATCAACAAGGAGGATGATGCTCGCTTAGTGAAGGCAGTTGAGATGACGGATGCTTTAAACATCCGCATTTCTTCTTCTGCAAATAACAACGCTAATGTTATCAAAAATGCCTATGGAAACACCGCTGTATCGTTTCGTAGTGGTGATGAGTTATTTGGATTTGGATCTTCAAATAGCGTCATTGGTGCTGTCTCAGACAATCTAACTGCTGAGATTTTTTATTTTGCTTACAACTCACTTGGGTGGCATAGCGTATATCGCTATTCAGCATCTTCGGATGAGTCTCAATTGGTACACCGAGACCAACAAGCCTTTTTGGTAGACTCTGCTCTTGTTACCACTATGCCAACGGCAGGAGCAGTTTATAGCGCAGTTGGAATCAATGGGTCTACTTTTTATTTCCAAGTAACATCCACAACAACATTCCCGGTTGTTAGTGGTCCTGACACTTTGGTTTATGTAACCGGATACGACAATGTGGGTGCAGCTCGCAAGTACAACGATATGGCTGCGATTAGACCTGCTGGAACACTAACTAAGGTATCCGGTACTGGCGATGCATCTATTGGCTATAGCCTGACAAGGGGTTCTATACTTCGCTTTTCAGAAGCCACGCACATCAGAGGCAACATTATTAAGAACATTGACGGAGACAGCCTTTTGTATTTCACGGATGGGAATACTCCTCCAAAGAAAATAAATGCAACCAAGGCTATCGTAGGGGGTTATCCAAGCAAGTTTACGGATATCACATCTACGGATGATATGCGTTTAGCATTTATCACCACAGCAAAGACTCCTCCTTTGGTGGCTCCTTCTTTCTCTTTCTCTACGGATGCTACTCAGCAGTTCAATAACTTATTTGAGTCTGAGTTTCAGTTTTCCGCTCAGTATATCTACGAGGATGGAGAGGAATCCGCAATGTCTCCATATTCCGAATTGGCTATCTCTAAGTATCAACTTATGGATGGGGTCATTGATGAAGAGGAGAGATTAAAGAATAATGTACTCACTATCTCCGTAGCCGATACTTCGCTAGCTGGAGAGGTAGCTAAGGTTCGTTTGCTTGTTCGCAATGGCAACGATGGCACTTTCTATATTGCAGATGAGAAAGATTATTCAGTAGGTCTTACTGCGTCTTTTGAATTTAGGAATACGGAACTGATGGTTCCGGTAAGCCCCAATATTGTCAACAAGATGTATGACGCAGTTCCCATTACTGCGGAATCACAAACCATCATCGCAGACAGACTCGTATATGGTGGATACAAAGAGGGGTATGCGAATCTTGAAGATTTAAGAGGGCAGGAATCTGTCCTTGTCAACTATGGGAAGTCTCCTAGAGTTATAGACTTGGATGTGACATATCCAAAGACATCCTCTCCAATCACCCCTAAGGAATTCAAGATTGATATCTCTTCTATTCCTGCAATATTATCAGACGACTCTTTGTTGAATTTGTCGTTCTCCTTGGACTTGGGTCGCATTGAGATGGCGATGAATGATTACCCTGTTCAATGGGTTCAGAAGAACAAAGCGAATGATGAGGATTATGATTATGCAGGAAGAGTAGATACCTCAGTCAAGGTTTTAGCGGCTCCTCTAACCGTCAACAAGCAAATCCTTATTCCAGCAGGATCAACGAAAACTGAGGTTGTTGATTTGATTAAGGATCAGATTGCAGGCAACGGAGGGACAGACTCCAAACCCTATCCAACTACATTTGATTCTGATATCACTGATTACAATTACCTGACTAGAATCAAGGATGTAATCTCAGGACAAAAAATTAGCAATGCCAATAAGTGGATGTTCTTCAAGGGCGCGGGTTACATTCGTGTAGACCTAAACTTTGAAGATGGCAACACATTGGTGTTTGGTATGGGGCCTGAAAATGTGGTACTCACTGCCGACTACGCCTTCAACTACAACCTTGCCCAAGCGGCATTTAATGCATTGAGGCTCCTTGGAGGAACAGGTACTATTATCAGGTCTTTCATCTCTAAGTCTAGTTATGTAGGAGAGAAGTATCCTAATTTAAATGCGCTTTCTAATCGCATTGTGTTTGTTGATCCACCATCCATCACCTACACGGCTGATGGTGTTGGTTATTCAAAAGCAGGAACTCCAAGCGGTGGCAATAAAGGAAACGATTTTACCGGATTCAATATCCCCGAAGCAGACGCTGGTTCTTTTAGTAGCACATTCCTTAATGGGGATGACGATGAAGATAAAGCACTTCGTTTCTCAGGAACAACACTTACCACTGGAAATATTGAGCCAACTCCATCTTTTAAATCAGGCGCAACATATAGCGTAGGCATTGTCTATTATGACGAAAGAAATCGCGCAAGCGGTGTTCAACGCCTTAACGATTTAAAGGTAGCCAACTATTACAATAGACCTCCCTTTGCTACAGCCGTTTTAGGTGAGGATATTTTTGGCGCATCCTCTGCTGTGTTCCGTCCCACTTGGACTCCCCCTTCTTGGGCTAAAAAATGGGCGCCTGTTATTTCGGATCAAAGCACTATTATTAATAAGGTCCAATATACCATTGCAAAGGCGTATTTGCCTTCTAATTTGCTCGCTACGGACTTTAAATCCCTAAACAATACGGATGTAATCTATTTGTCTTTTAGAACGCTAGAGGGCAAAAACAATTCCTACAAAGAGGGCGATGGAGCAAACCTTCAATATGCCTTTGAACAAGGGGACAGATTAAGAGTCTTAAACTATTTGGATATAGATGGGCTTGGAAATGAATATACCAACAATGGAGTCAACTTAGACTTCAATGTTCTTGGATATTACAATTTTGATAATGATTCTCTCACAAATCCAATCTTAGACACAACAACGGACGATAGTGTTGCTGAAACCACTGGATGGTTTATTGCTATTAAAGCAACTAAAACCACGGGATGGTCTCAAATATCTATCCTTGAGAATGAAGACAATTGGCAGAAGGAGTGTTTCATTCAACTCTATAGATACCGCAGAACTACGGACACAAAGCTGTATTATGAGGTAGGTAAGTTTTATGATGTTGTTTCTGATTCAAGTGGAAACAAATATCACCAAGGCGATAGAAATGTATTGATTTCTGCAAATGGAAACATTCCCTCCATAGAGTATATAACAAGCATTGTAGGCTCTGGAGGATTGCATTTGTTTGGTTCAAATACTCGTTTGTATAGTGGAGACATCATTGAGCCAACGGGAAAGAAAGCTGTCATAAAGTATGCATATGAAAACACCAATCCATCATATGCTTATACCTATATTTATTGGGTGGAATTAATAAGCGGAACCTGGACCCCAACCACTTTCACCAATATTCCAGTCACAAACTACCAAACAGCAGCAGTAGAGGTTGCTAATGGAGATGTGTATTTCAGACCAAGAAGACTTCGCGTTGGAGGCAATATCAACGAATCAACCAACACCCTTCGTTATATTGAGGATTATAGCGTAAGTGATTTCTTTGATTCTAAGAGCGTTTCTTGGGGAAGGCCACACACCTATCAACAAAACGCTAAAACGCTCTTTAAACGCGCTAGTATTACTTTCTCTGACCCTTATTTAGAGGGAGGAGTCACTCTTGGTATGTCTTCATTCAACGCTTCCTTGAATAATTTCGTTGATTATGAATACCGCCACGGCATCATCAAGCAACTCGCTGGCGATCAGGACAGAATGTTCATCATCCAAGAGAGACGCTCAGGCATTGTACCAGTTGGAAGAAATGTAATTGAGTACACGGACGGCAATGGTCAATTGGCAGTGTCTAATAACATCTTTGGTGTAGAGACTTATTACTTAGGTGATTACGGAATCAACAACAACCCTGAATCTTTCGCTTTCCATAATGGAAGATGTTACTTTGCAGACATTCGTTCAGGGAAAATAATTCGTATCTCTAGAGATGGAATTACTCCAATCAGCGAAGAGTTTATGGATGCATATTTTAAGGGCAATTTCAGTTCCTTGGTAAATAGCACAAGTTTCAATTCTGTCGTTGGTGGTATTGATGTAGAGTCTGACCAATACATTGTTTCTACGGATGATGTGTACAACTCTATTGTGACCATTGGTGGTACATCCTTCACGGTTCAAGTACTTGGGGAAAGCCCTAACGATGAAATCATTGTAGGCGATATTGAGTTTAATGATTCAGAGATATTCAGATTCTCTACAGACTCAAGAACATTTACTACGGCTTGTGATGAGTTTTCTGAAAGCGTCAATGCCATTGTTTATATGGACAAACTCATTGATGGGCAACCCATTTATGTGGGTACTGAATTCATTGGACAGACTGGAACCATATACGGAGTCATCACGGATTCTTCCAAGTCTTTCTATGGCGATATGGAGTTGAATTTGTCTACTAGAACATTTACGATTCCGAACCCAACTTGTAGTGGATTAGCGGTGAGTTTTGACCTACAACCAACCATCTCTACTGGGTTTACTATTTCGTATGATGTGTCTGGAAACGCTTGGATATCTAGGTATTCTTATAAGCCAGAGAGAATCATATCTATTGACGATACTCTTTTCACCTTTAAGAATGGAATTATTTACAAGCATATTTCTAGCGTAAATAGGAATACATATTATGGTGCGGCAATTGCTGATTCTATTGTAGAGGTTATTTCCAATTATAACCCATCAATGGTTAAGTCTTATGAGGCCCTTTCTTTGGAGGGAGATAGCTCTTGGGATGCATCTATTTCTAATACGGATCAAAGCACAAGTATTTTGGCTTCTGATTTTGATGAAAGAGAGCGCAATTGGTATGCATATATTCCAAGAGATACAACTCCAAACACGGGGACATCTACAATCACCTCTTTGAGCAGTAGTTCAGACGTGTTCGTTCTAGGAGTTGTTGATGGAGTGAGTTCTAGTGTTATTACATTTGAAAACGACATCAGCTATATTCCTTTCCCCTTTGGAGGTGGCCTCTATAAAGTTGTTGGATCAACGCTTGTGAGCATTTCTAACACGGTTACTGGTATATATTCTTCATCAGCAAATTCTATTCAATGCAATTCTAGTGTTGCTGGTGTTAGTGGTGGAGATACTATTGTAGTAATTGCTAATAAGGTAGAGGCAGACCAAATAAGAGACAATTGGATGAAGGTTAATCTGTCCCTCGCTTCGGCAACCGAAACAGAGTTATATGCTATTAATGCATACTATGTTGAATCCAAACTACACAACCAACTTGGTCAATAAAACAATTATTTTTGTAATATGAAAGTCAATAAGTCAAAACGAAAGTACTGGAAAGCCAATGATGGTTTTAAATTAAATGTACCGGGCGTTAGTGCTAACACTATGTCTGTGCTGAATAATCCCATTGGCTCAGTCGTTGGAGCCGTTGCGTCTTCAGGCGGTAATCCATATCTATTGGCTGCTCAATTAGGCTCTCAAGCAATCAAAGGTGGCGTAGGTCTTTATCAAGCGTTTCAGGGTCAAAAGCAACTAAGGGAAGCGGAGGCCACTCGTCCCGGAACTAGTGTTTCTGAATATGCAGATATTGCAAAAAGAGCCTTGAGTTCTGATGTACTACGCTCTCAGCAAGAGCAGATGGATAAGGCGTTGGCTGCCTCTTTGCAGTCTTTAGGTCAGGTTCCCGGAGGAGCAGGTCAAGTAAGCAATATCCTAGAGGCACAACAAGAGCAACAACGCGCTGCCGCAATGCAACAACAAGCCGTTGAAATGCAGGCACTTGGTCAATTGGCTCAAGCAAAAGAAGCTGAACTAGGAAGAAGAGAAGCTAGATTCCAAGAGCAAGCCGGTGCAGCAATGGCAGCCGCAGGAGCAGGAGCAGAAAATATTATGGGAGCAATTAGCGGGGTTGGAGGTGATATTGGAAAATATCAAATGCTTCAAGCAATGCGTGAAAATCCCTATGGATATCCTACGGCTGAAGATGGTATGATGACCAAGGGTTCGTTTAACCACAAAACAAATCCTATTGATATCATCCAAGAGGGAAAGAAAGTTGGAGAAATGACTGGAGGAGAGGTTATCTTAAATCCAAAACAACAAAAGGCTGTCGCTTCTCAAAGCCCATACTTTAAAAGTTTATTGAAGAAATTTAACAAGAGAAAGTAATGCCTTATATACCCCCTATCATAATTGACACTCCTGATTTAATTGGTCAGCAGATTCAAGTTGAGCAACAAAATCAACAGCGCCAATTCCAATTAGAGCAGATGCGCGAGCGCCAAGAACAAAGGGTGGCCTCTCAAGCGCAGAG
>Ga0070746_10002052_pt1 | contig 11977 bp, 3 predicted proteins | sample VirMetDEL_Mar_21_FD_77016 | JGI IMG/M metagenome (GOLD analysis project Ga0070746, IMG submission 77016) | Aqueous microbial communities from the Delaware River and Bay under freshwater to marine salinity gradient to study organic matter... | ecosystem: Environmental > Aquatic > Marine > Coastal... | reverse complement strand
CTTTGTATTCTTCTAGTCTTGTAGCTCTCTCTGAACCCTCTAAGAAATTAACGTACCCTTCTTTTAGTTTTTTAGGATTTATTAATATCGTGTTTTTATCTTTTGATATTTTCTGCATAGAATCATATAGTTTTCTATGATAGAAATCGTCATTTTTAAGATAGTGTCCTGCTTGACTTCCCCCGTATAATTCATAAGCATCTCTGTATTGCTTTTTTCCTATTATATCTTTAAAGCCACCAGAACCTACTATAATCCTTTGTTGTAAATCTCTTATTCTATTTTTCAATGCAAATTCAGGATACATTGTTATAGTGTTTCTTAGTAGTGCTGGTAACGCTCTAAATATTGTAGGTAGTTTTGGATTGTTACCTATCCCTTTTATCGTGTTATATACGTCTTCATCTATTCTCCATCTCTCTTTTTGACCCTCTACCCATACATCTACTCCTTGTGTGTCTGATATGCCTACTTGTACTGCAGGTGAGTTTATGCTTTTACCTTCTCCTTCTAAATCTTTAAATACCTCAGTAAAGTTTTTCATTATTTCGTTACGGTCAGACTCTTTAATTATGTCATGTGTATTCATTAATAATGATTCGTAGGGATTTTTAATCATTCTAGTAGAACCTTTAAATTTATTTAAAACCTCTTTACCAGAACCTATGCTTTTACCACCAGTGAACCCCATTATTTTGTCATCTGCCTCTATAGTTCCATTAACTATATTCATATCACCATCTATAACCCTATTCATTGCTACGTATTCAGCGTTGTTTTCTTTTATTTGCTGGTATCCTTCTTCACTTAATCTTCCTTTATCGACCATATACTTTAATACTGAGTCAGCATAATTTCTGTATCTTCGTATAGCTTCGTTTATCGATTTATATTTATCAGAGTCAGTATTTTTTAAATCTTCAAATTCTAATAATGCTTCGTTAACTACTTCTATATTTCTATAAATACCACCACCAACATTAGCAACATCTTCTATTGCTCGTCTTGAATGTGGTGGTTTTAATCCTTCTTTTTTAGCTGCTTCATTTTCTTTTATTCTTCTAGCTTCTATCTCTTTTATTCTTTTCGCTATCATTATAGCGCTAGTAAGTTTAGCGTCTTCTTCAATATTAGTCTTATCTAACGGTTCAAATAGATAGTTTATATCCATTGGTTGCCCGTTATCTTCTAACCTATTGTTTTTATGATCAACTAACCCTTTATCTAAGATATTATTCATCTTATCTGTAAATCCTAGATATGTTCTTGCTAATATTCTCGCATCTTCACTAGGTTTCATATCACTAACCTTCCTCCCTGTTCTTTCTGCTGCCCATTGGAATGCACTTTCAAAAGGTATCATACTGTTAAGCCAATCCTTTGTGAATTTATCAAATACTGTTAATTTAAAGTTATCGTTTGAGGCAGTCATTGATTTGAAGTATGACGATATGTTTTTCTCTGTTTCTCTCGGCTCAAACCTTACTGCAGATTTAATTTTATCTAAGTTTTTTTGACCTGCAAACGCTCTTACATCATCTGAATACTTACTTAACACTTCTTTTGTTGCGTCTGGAACTTTCTCATTAAACAATGCTGAAAACTCAGGGTATCTTCTTAATGTTTCATCTGGATTTACTATATATGCCCTTATCCATTCCGCTACACCTTCACCCATAACATAGTACGTTTCTGCATCTTTTCCTGCTCCTTTAGGTGGTTTACTTCCATGTTGCCCAAGCTCTCCAAGTTCATATATAAGTTTAGGATTGCCTTCAAATGACTCTCTAAGACCAAACATATTATCTAAGGAATGCCCTATTTCGTGAGCTAATGTATCTAAATCATTTCTGTATTTTATTTTAACAGCAGTTGTTTTTCTATGGAATGATCCAAGTGTACTTCTTTCCATTTTAGAGTAGTAAAACTTTTTATTAAGTCCTTTAGAGAAATCTAATGTAATTTCATCTAAGGGTTTAACTTGTTGTCTTACAATAGGTGAAGGTTGTATTCTTCCTTTCCCTCCTATAGAGTTTATAGTAGCATATTCTTTTTGTGATTGAGACTGTTCATATATTTCTGATGACTTACCTCCTGCATCATTTATTACTGCAGCATCTTTTTTAATGTTGTAATTAGTCCCATTAACTCTTACCCAATAATATTTATCATCCTCTTTTACTATTGGTCCAGTTAATTCTTCCCCAAATCTTTTAAATGTAGCTGTAGCAACATTGTCTTTATCTGTTACTATTTCTCCTTCTTCTTCTTTGAGTTTTGGTTCTTGCTGTACTTTTTCTTGAGGTTCGATAATCGCCTCTTGACTACTAGGAACTTCAGCACCTCTGGTCTGTTGTCTTGGTTGTTTTGGTTGCTTTCCTGCATCTTTTTTAACTTTAGGTTCTATATATTTCTCCCCTAACATTTCAGCGTATATAGCTTCCATTTGAGGACTTAATTCTAAATCTATTTCACTTCCTTTTATACCATTGTATATATCTGTTAACCACTCTTTAAAGTTATTAAATATATCTTGTAGCTTACTGTTTGGAGCTTTACCAGTAGCTAAATACTTTTCAAAACCTCTTGCAAATTTCTCTGAAGTTTTTGTGTTCCATTGTTTTGTGCCTGACCATTTAATTATATCTGCTCTTTCTTTATCTGTTAAAACAGTTTCATAAACATGAGCTAATTCATGTAATGGTGTTGATATGTTTGGGTCTGTTAAAGCATAAATAATACTTTGACCTCCATCTAACAATGTTGCACCTTTTTCTTCTTGAAACCTAATATCTTTACTGTCTCCAAAGTTTGTGTTGGAACCATCTGCTAATTTAATTTGATTAGCGTATTGGTTAAATACGTGAATATGTGATGTAGCTCCTCCTATATTCATTCCAGGAAATCTTTCAGATACATTAGTAAGTATTATACCATCATACCCCATGTTTTCAAACATGTCGGCTATTATTTGACTAGATACTAATTCTCCTTCAACTCCTTCTAATGTGGTAAAATCTATATTCGTTCTTAATTTTTTGTCCAGTGCTGATAAATCTATTTCGCTTTCATATCCGAAATCATCTAAAAATTCTACCGCACTTACATTGCTATAACCACCTGTATTGTCGTCTATAGATTCTTGCAAGGCTTCAATTAAGGTATTTTCTATACCTTCAATTTGGATTGCTCTATCTCTTATTTCCCAATCATGGTCTTCTTTAGCTTCTTCTATAGTTATATCGTTCTCCTCTGCAATTTCTTTTGCTGCATCTTCAATAGAATCTTCATATAGTTCTTCTGGAATAGTCTCTATCCATGTAGCTTTCTCTCCTAATACTACAGGATTGTCTAACTTCACATAAACATCTAATATTTTTTCATCTCCACCATCAAGTCTTTTTCTTGCTATAAAATCATTTAATTCCCATGGTTTAATTTCTTCTGGTATTCCTTTTGGATATATTGACTCTAAATCTTCGTCTGTTACATTAAAGTCTTCTTGTACTCTTTGTATATCTACATTTTCATCTCCGTCAGTATATTCATCCTGTAGTTTTTGTTCTATCTTTTCTGATTCTGTGTCTATTCTACTTGTTAGGTCAGGTCCGTCACTTTGATAATTTTGTGAAGCGTCTTGATAATCAGAAGTAAAATAGTTAACCTTTCCTAAGTGCCCTCCTATTTCTCCTTTAACATCTGCGTCAAACTCATAAAACTCATTGGTTGTTCCATGATATGCGTTTAATACTACTGGTTCTCCTGTTTTTACATCTTGTATTTCTGCTCCATTATATTCCTTATTATCTCCTTTCCATTTTTCAAAGTTTTTCTTTCCTTGATCTCCTTGAAATATAGCCCTCTTTTCTTCTTTTAGTTTTTTTGTAGTGTCTTTATCTCCTTTTTTAAACTCTATGCTTTCATAAACCTGTTTCTTTGTTACACCTTTTCTTTTAGCTATAGTACCTATTATTCTGTCCATTATGGTAGCAGAAGCTTCTGATTTAGCTTTGTCTAATCCGAATGTTTTCTTAACTACATCTTTTAATGTTTGAAGGTTTTTAGCTTTTACAGGTTTTTCTGCTTTTACTTTTTTCTTTTTAACTTCTTCATCTGTTCCAAAGTAATCTTCTGCTATCTGAGTATCAAACTTAGCTCTTTGTTCAGGAGTTAAATCTTTACCTGCTAATACACCATCCCACTCCTCTTTAGTTAATACATCTGCTAATGTATTAATGTCATTATCAACTTCAGTTTCAAAATCTCTAGTTACTTCATTGTACCATTCATCGAAAGGTACAGATATTTCCTGCATGTTAGCACCACTACCTTGAGTTAGTACTACTTCATTGTTTTGAACCATACCTTCAAGACCATCTAATACTAATTGTGCAGCAAAAGTTGGTTTACCTTGTTGTATGTTTCTTATACCTTGACGTATCTCTTTATTTTTAAGTTTATCAAATGGTGTGTAGAACTGCATTCCTAGCTCTGTTTTTTCTCCACTTGCTAAAAAGTCTAGTGCAGCTTGTACTTTCTCTGGATTCTGTCTTTGTTCTACAGGTTTGAAGTCTAGTACTTCTGAAGCCATTGTAACGCTAGTTTTCTTGTTAGGGCTTTTCCCTACTCTAAAACTATCTTGCATTACATCTCCTTTAAGCTTTACTCCTACTTCTTGAGCTTGTTGATATATCTCACCCCATTCTTTTTGACCTACTTTAGATTTTTGATATGTTCTATCTTTACTTCTAAATAAATCCATTCTCTCTGAAAGACTATTTAATTTAGTGTCTTTTTCAGATAAATCTCTTTGCTTAACTATTGAGCCTCCTGCTTCTTCATATCCTTCAGGAATTTCTTTAGGAGCTTCTTGTACTTCTTCTGTTGGTTGTTGCTCTTTATATTCTTTTTGACCAGCTTCTAGTGCTGATTCATTTGTCCATAAATTATTTCCTTTACTATCAACTATGTGATACTTAATTTCTTTACCAACTTTAATGGAATTAATTATTACAGCATCTCTACTACCTTTACTTTTAATTCCTTTAGGTAATTTCACTATATCATCAGTGTTGAATTTAGCTTCTTTTACCTGTTTTCTTTCAGCGTCACCGTATGTTTCTTCAAAAATCTGATCTGCTTTCTCAAGCATTTGGTATTCATCAAGTTCAGTTTTTTTCTCTACCTCTTCTTCTATCTGTGTTTCCTCTGGTAAAACTTCTTCGCTTGTAACCTCCTCTTGTGGCTTAATCTCTTCTCCTTCAACTGCTTCATCTTTAACAGTCTCTTCAATTGTTTCATCACTCTTTAATTCGTTGTATTTGTCTGCTAATATTTTTTCTAGTTCAGGATTGTTTTTAACTTCAATCCCTTCTAAGTCTGCTATAGATTTAGCATTTTGTATTTTAGTGGTTAACTCTTTGTTGTCTACTTCTTTATTCGTTATTTCATCTAATCTAGTTTGATGCTCTACTTTAGCATCTTCTACTAATTTAAGTGTTGCATCTAGCATTGATGCGTCATCTCCTTTATAATCTTGTTTTATATTTCTTATTCTACCACCTAGAGCATTTATTAAGAATCCCATTCCAAATCCTAATCCTCCTCCTTCACCAACACCTTCTAATATCTCTCTTGTGTCATCATATATTTCATTGGCAGTCTTATTAGCATACATTTGTTGTAACACTTCTGTAACTCCCTCTTCAGCACCACCAGTAAAACCTCTTTTCAATACATTTTTAACTCCACCTCCTGTCGCTTTATCTAATCTGTTAAAGAACATTTGAGCTGGCAGTCTCTCTAATATAGAGCCTGTTGCTGCATTTTGTAGCCATACTTGAAATGCTTCGTCTTCTGTAGCTCCACTTGCAATTGCTTGTTCATATTCAGGTACAGACATTTGTATAGCACCAACTGCTAATGTTGGGTCTTTTAATGATTGACCAGACTTTTTTAATAGTTCTTTAAATCCTTTTTTTGTAGATGTTTTAGCTATTAATTTAGAACCTAATGATGAAGATTTAGCCAACTGACTTACCCCTCCCGTCATATATAATGTAGCTAAATCACCTGTCACTGTACCTAATTGGTCAAATAATTCACCTTGATATTTAGGGTTGTTAGGGAACATTTCTGCTATCCAGTTCTGCCATTTTTCTCCTACTTGATAAATTGGACCTTCTTCTGCTTTTGCGTCTTCTCCTTCTAATCCTGTTTTTCTACCAACGTAAGTACCTAATATACCTATAGATTTTAATACATTCCCTGGAGAACCTAATACAGCTTGATCAAAATTTCCTGCAAAACTAGATATTCTATTAAGACCATTATCTTGTTTAGCTTGAAACTCTTCAAATGCTTTGTTTTCATCTCTGAGTTTTTGTTGAACTTCAAACTTTCGTTTTTGAACATACTCTTGCGCTGTCTCTGGTATATGAGCAGGTTTATTTACTACAGGTGGAACATAACCTTCATCTCCTTCTTGTAATGCAATCTTACGCTCCCTTACTTGTTGTTGTTTACTTGTAGGTAAATGTGAAGGTTGATTAGGGTCAGATACTTGTTCTATTGTATAATCAGCTCTTTCAAACTCAGGTGGTCTTGAGCTAGTTGGTGTAGGCTCCCATGTATGCTGGACACCAGATTTTTCTTCTAATGGCTGAACACCATCTTCTGAACCAGGAACCGCTAGATTTTCTGTAGGAGGCTGTTGCACCTCTGTAGGAATTTCCTCCAAAGATTGACTTGACTTTTTTTTTTCAGTCATAAAGGCTATATACTCCTCTTTAGTCATATTCTTAGCAGGGTCTACTGGTTGGTTACCTGTAGATATAGTCTCTTTTCCGTCTGCAGTTTTACCGCCCTTCTGTATTTTGAAATCTATTTCACTTAACTTTCCCATTATAATCTATTGTTGATTAATAATATCATAAACTTTTGCAGCTATATCTGCTTTGCTTGCATTAGGATTTTGCTTTTGAACAATGGTTGTTAGCTCAAAACTGCTCATATCCTTAACATCTCTATCGTCTAAATTAAACCCATAAGAAGCATCTACTTTACTTTTTATCTCATTGTAAGGTATTAGGACTTTTCTCTCTACTTTATTGCTCTTCATAATACCGTCTTCTTCTACTTTCTCAGTATCATACATTGTGCCTTCAACATACCATTGCAAGTCTGTTCCTTCTGTATGTGCCACTCCTTGTTCTAATGTAGCTTTATCACCTGTTAACACTTGATTGTTTCTTACTGGTAATAACATTAAATTTGTTATAGCTACATCTCTATCTCCTACTATATTTTTACCACCTGAACCTTTTATAGATTTACCTGTACTCATATCTAAGAACTGAGTAGCATCTAATTTAATAGGCTTATCCATTTTTTTACCGCCAAAAGAATAATCATCAAAACTATATGAAGGCATTGTTTTACCTTTAGTAGTTGTCATCATATATTCTCTTTCTCCTCCTCTATTAACGTTTACATCATCTCCTTGATAACCTCTACCTGACCATCCTGATTCTTTTTTAGGCTCATCCTGTAATCTCTCGTACTCTGTAGATGCTTTTGATTCTACATATTCGTTAGAATCTATAATAGCATTAGCATATTGATTAAATGTTAATGGGTTTTCTCCTCCTTGAGCTTCATACATTTTGGTTGTGTAATTGTAATTATCCTCAATGTAATCCATGTTGGCAGCATATTTTTTTACATTATGTATTTCTTCATCTGGAAGATAAGTCATTGCTACATCAGTAACATCGTCCATTTGAGCAAATGTTTTAGCTAACTGTGTTATGTTTGAATTTCTATTAGCCCTTTTAGATGATGTTGTAATATCGCCTTTTTCAATTTTTGTAGATTTTAATGTAGGTTTCATGTCTTTGTAAGCATCAAACCATTTAGACTTTTCGGGCTTGTTTCTTAAAGTAGCTATTTCTCTTTGACCACTCATAACACCATCTAAGTCATACATAGAGTCTCTTACCTCGTTGAAAGAATCTAAACTATATTTATCTGGGTCTTTTTCAATAAGCTTTCGCATGTCATCGTGCATAGCTTTCATAGTCCCCGAAGTAGTTACTCCGTCATTAATTTCTCTTTTAAGGTCAAACGTCTTAGCTCCTAACTCTCCTTTAAACGGGTCTTGCCCTTTAACGTAAGCATCAGTAACATGCTTTCTTAATTCATCAACTCTAGTATTAATCCACTCTCTATGAGGGTACCATCCTGAACCTGCTAGTTTATCTATATCTGCAATAGCTTTATCTCTTGCTGCTGCTTCATTTGCTTTAGCTTCTTGCTTTTGCTGATAGTTCTTCCAATGTATTCCTTCTTGGTCTAATACATCATACTGAGTGGTTAAAGCTGCTGCTCCAGTTCCTGCTTGTCCTGTATATACTTGTGCTAATGGGTCCATTTTAACCTGATATATTACCTGATAAAATATTTTTTATTTGAGCATCATTAAAACCTTTATTCCTCAAATCATTAACCTTCCCTTGTGGATACATAGATAAGTTAGTGTTTTGTGGTGTAGTAGTTGGTGCTGTAGGCATACTCATACCAGTTGATGTTGGAGTGTTTGACCCCATGCCTGGAGTGTTTATACCAGTTGATGTTGGTTGAGGACTTCCTATAGTTCCTGAACCTGCTGTTCCCTCTGACCCTGCTACTGCTGAACCTCCTCCCATACTTCCCATTCCTCCTCCTGCTCCTCCTGACCCTGCTGCTGCACCTATACCTTTATTTAATCCGCTTTCTACATTTTTAAATGCTGCTTCTTTTAATGCACTTGCTGATGCCATTGCAGATTTATATGGTTGCATCTTATTAATATCAAACTCTTTGTCTTGGTATTCAGCTTCTATCTCATTAAAGCCTGCTAAATCACTTGTAGCTTGGTCTTTTCTTTGAATAGCTTTTAATCTCATTTGTCTTTCAGCGTCTATTCCTGAATCTGTAGCGCTTGATAATGATCTTAAATATGCTGTTGGGTCACCTGCTCCTCTACCTTTTTCTATTAAGTTAGCTTGTTGACCTTGAATTTCTTCTCTCAACATGCTTTCTCCTGGTAGAGCTAATCCTGATGCTCTCTTACGATAAATGTTTCCTGCTTGTTTAATTCCTTTAGGAGTTTTATACTCAGGTCTTTTTGTTTGAGATAGCTTATGAGCCTTGTATGCTTGATGAGCTCCTTTCCCAAGACTTATACCTGCTGATGCTATCATTGATGCTGTAACTGGGTCCATTACTTATAAATTTTTATATCAATTAAATACTTTTTTGGTAGCCCTTCTTCCTTAATCATTTTATTACATGTATTTGCTTGCATTAGATAATACTCTTTTCTAGTCATATCTTCTTCCCACAATTCATACATGTCTTCAACTCTACAGCATAACGGTCTATCTTCATATACATCACACTGTCCTTTATCATTCAACTTCTCACAACTACCATCTTCTCTTGCTTTATACGGAAACTCCATAAAAGCATTAACTATCTTACAGTCAGAGTGTTCTATATTCCTTACAGCTTCTTTTACTACTCCTACATTTTTACAACATAGTCCGCAGCTTGTACAAGAATAAGGTATATTAATCTCTTCCACACCTCAAATATACTAAATTAAACTTTCTTACTGTACTCACTTTGAACAATAACTGTATTTACTGAAAATAATTTTACATTTTCTGTATTGTCATTTTGCAATAATATTTCACAAATATGTCCTCTTAACGGTCTACCGTTTAGTAATGCTTCATCTGCATCGTTAAATCCTGGACTATTAATATCTCTTAATATTTCTGCATATTGAACTCCTTCAATTGGTCTTACTCTTGATAATGGTATTCTGCTTTCCATTCCATTTACCGCTACATTACTAGGTGGTACAAATAGTTTTGGTGAATACCATGCCTGGTTAGACTCTTGATGTATAGCTGTAAATACTTTTACCTTGCTAGGGTCATCATTAGTTATAAGTTTTAATTGAGTATTACTTTGCACTCCATTAAAGTTTGATCTTAAATCATTTTGTTCATGTATATGAAGAGCTCCGTCTGTAAATGATATTAGTTTTAATCCAGTATTAGATATATTTTCTGAAGTATAAGCCCAATAAGATTTCCATCTATTGTCTTTTTGACTAAATGATATTACTTCATTGCTATATTTAAAATCCATTATATACTCTTGATTTAATGGGTCAAAAGCTCCTATAACATATTCATCTTGTGAATTTGCATCTAATATGTTTTTAGATAGGTTTAGGAAATAACTATTCATTTTATAGTTTGATATTGGAAATAAACCGTTAGAAGAATATCTTAAAACTACTCCTCTATTAACGTCCCAAGCAAACACATCTCCTTGATACTCATATACACTTTCTCTGTTTTGAGTACCCATTATACCTTTCATTGCTCTTACACCACCTACTACAGAATCATCTACTGTTACCGTATCAGTAGCATTTAATGTAGTTAATAAGCCTTCATCTACATAGACTGAAACAACTCTTTGCTTATGCCAACCTAATAATACATTTTCTACTGCTTGTAGTTTATAAAGTCTACCATAGCTTTCATCTAACTTTTTAGATGAGAAAGCATCAAACGAAGATAATCCATTTATAGCTGACTCTCTAATAATAGGCTCAGACCATCTATATAATGTTTGTCTGTCTAGTTCTTTAGCGTCAGGGTTCTCTGCATTAGTTCTTCCTGTGTGGTCTACTGCAGAATCATAAAAGTCACTTACAGAAGCATCTTGTATATTTACTGTTACTTCTCCTCCATCTATAGGTATATTCCTTAATCTAAACCATGCACTACCTGTTTTAAACGTTCCTTTTGCTGGTTGTGAACTAGCAAACTCTTCTGGTATCTGGTCTTGCTCTGGACCTTTATGATACCTACTTGCTTCACCAGGTAATCCGATTTCATAACATTCTCCAAACTCATAATATAATCTATTATCAAAGTTTGGTGATGGGTCATATACTTCAAATAAAGTTCCTGGTCCTAAATCATTTATTTTAGTATTGTTTTTTACTATTATAAATTCTTCATCTAAAAAATCTAAAACATCAAATTCTAAGTATTCGTCAAAATACAGCCCTGAACCGTCAGCATTAAATCTAATTTTCCAGTTCTTGCCAGGTGTTATATTTACTAATGAATTTGGGTTTTTTCTATTATATCCTGTATCGTCATATATATTAGCTATACTTATCTTTACTTGTGTAGCGTCATTAGCGTTACTTGGATTACCAAAGTCATCTGTATATTCAAATATTTTTGCTGCCCATTCTAAATAATTTGTAGTAACAGCATCTTTTGTTTTTACCCACTGATAATGAGTAGCCCATTCTGGAGGTGTATGGTTTATTCTCCATGTTACTGTTGCTGCACCTCTTCTTCTTATCACACCTGTTTCAGCGTCTATTTCATTATAAGAGTTTATATGAGCTTTTAGTGTATGTGTATCAGTGTTTACTGCTCCTTGCCTGTTTGCAAAGTCATAATAAACTATACCATATTGTATGTCTGAACCTCTTTTTTCTCCATTAGCCAGTGCTCCTGCAGTAACTTCTACAATTATATCTTGAGCTACATATTGAAAAGATAAACTATCTGTAACAGGTAGGTTATTGTAGTCACCTGGATTTGTGTTAGGATTACTTATGTTTATGTTATAATTTATTATGTCTGGTGTAAATTCAGCACCACATAAAGGACTTGATTGACCGTAATATAGAGTGTCTATTCTGTTTCTGCTAGAAGACGTTCTTGTGTCTGCGTATGTTATCAGTTCGTATAAACCATCTATATCAGTTATTTGATGGTCACCTCTTGAATTAACTATTGATATTCCAGATACGCCAGTTCCGTCTGATGTTGCTACTAATCCATTAATTGTTGTTCGTGAATACCATTGCACTTCATCTCTAGTATTTCTT
>Ga0070746_10002049_pt1 | contig 11988 bp, 18 predicted proteins | sample VirMetDEL_Mar_21_FD_77016 | JGI IMG/M metagenome (GOLD analysis project Ga0070746, IMG submission 77016) | Aqueous microbial communities from the Delaware River and Bay under freshwater to marine salinity gradient to study organic matter... | ecosystem: Environmental > Aquatic > Marine >... | reverse complement strand
ATATCCTCATTTACTTTATCTATGATTTTATCTTGTCTTTTATCTATATCTTTTTCTTTATCTTTATCTTTAGGGGTTAGCATAACCCTTTGTAAATAGTTATTTAAGCCTTTTTCTTCTAATCGTTTTATTACACTTAGATGAGGCTTAGAATTAATTCTTAAAGCACCATATTGATAGTCTATAAATGATGGAATAAAGAATTGATTTTCATCTATTGATTCCATTTTATTTTTAATAGAATCTGGAATCTCATTATAATCGTTGATATTAGTACCGATAAAAAAGTTCATCGCTTCCCAATCGGCATCTAAAATTCCTGCGTGGTCGCATTTAGTTAATATATAAATCCATATCAATTTTGAATTTGTATCTAACTTCCTAAACCAAGCCTTGTCCCATATCTTAGTATCTATAAATCGTTTAGCCATTATTTACTCCTGTTTTTTTTATTCTGTTTATATGTTTGAAAATTCTATATCTTTTTAATTCGTAAGTATCTTTGATGTATCTTCCCTTTCTCTTTCCTATATCCCAACCTAATTTTCTTAAAAATGGAATAGCTCCCTTTTGCATACCTTTGACATAATTATTTTTTAAGTCTAAATATACTTTTGCACAAAGACCATTAGATGTAGCAATAATTACGCTTTTAGATTTACTCATTATCAGTTAATGTCCTTTTCTTATTATCAAAAACAATCCATTCTAATGTTGATGGTAAAATCGCTCCAAGATAATTATATGTAGCTTGACCAAATTTATATTCTGTATCTTGTTTAAGTTCATCAACTATAATTTCTAGTAATTCATCTTTCATATTATCAGAAAATTTAAAAAATGTTTTTCTAGTTGGATAATTATAGTGATGAACTAATAAAGTCGCTTCCATTACATCGCCATTTAACATATATGAAATGTTTAAATCAAAGCATTCACTTCTTCCTTTTTTAGTAGCACCCCATTCAAGTATCATTTTTTCCCCTCACAATTTGGGCATTCTTTTCTTTGTTTTCCTATTATTGGTATGTGGTTGGATGGGTACGATTCCCAACTCCTAGACATCATTTTGCGATTCTTTTGCCATACTCTATTGCAAGGTTCACAATAAAATAATTGGTCATCAATCTTTACATGAAGTCTTTCGTATTTATTAGAGTCTTTTAATCGCCCCATCCTGTGTTTGATATTACTTTGTTCTGTTACATCTAAAATCCACTCAATCATTGACTTCTTCATAAGTCCGCACCTTTTCTTGAAGTTCCATTATTTGAGATATTAGATATAAGAAATCTTCCAGACTTAACCAACTAAACCATCCGCCTCTAAACTTTGCAATCAATAACCCAGTTTTACCAAGTGGTAAATCTCTATCTATTTGTTCCATCCATTTAGGAATTTGAAGTGTGTTAGTATTCTTGATTTCAATGTGGAAGTCATATAAGGGATTGGTATTATCAATGTCAATAATATCTCCTTTAAAACTGAGACCACCACTATTAGGAGTCCGCCTAAAATTAGTGCCAAGATATTTATTAATAATTTTAACGACTGCAAGTTCGCCTCGCTTTCCCTTTTTTTGACTATTTATCATTAGAACAATTCCTCTGTTTTATCTATAACCGCTTGAGCTTGTGATGATTCATTAATTACTTCATCAACCATTTCTTTGTGCAATGTTTGAACTGCATAAGTATTCATCTTTAATTCATCTAATGATTTACTAAATGATGATGCGACTTTCATACAAGCAAATAACTCAATCTTAATCTCGGTCTTGTTCTTACTATCTTTCATAATCTTATCTAATGAATCAGATACACCAACTGACATAACACTCCAATCGTGTCCATAAGGATTATCGCCAACATAGTTGTCTTGTATTTCTAAAATATCTCCACGACCATATTTTTTTAATTCATCATGTAAATCGTAATCCGCAAAGAATGTATATTCATTTGAATTATACTGACATTGATATAAATACCAATTATAAGATTTACCATCTGGTTTTGTTGTCTTTCCAGATTTACATTCATCAAAGATTAATTGAATCTTATATTTCTTTCCTTGTTCAAATTCAATCTTAGGTTTTCTATTATTGTCCATTATATGCTCCTGTATATTAGTTTAATTAAAAATTGTATTACTACCGCAGTGAACGCTCCACAAATATATAAAAACATCCACATCTCAAGGTTTTCAAAAAAGTCTTTCATAGTTTACTCCTAAATTTTTGGGCATGAGGAAAAGCGAAATCCAAACATGACGTTGTGTGAGGAAAACCCCATGCCCATGTGATTATCTTATGTCTCCTTTTTTTAATTTAGGTGGAGAGTCTAGCCACCTCTTAAATTGTTTTGGCTCATCACTAAACATAGATAATTGGTCTCTATCTTCTACAATATCTAAGCACTTATATTTAGTGTATCTAATATTTTCGCCACTATTATTCTTACCAACATAATCTTTTGATTCAATTCGCATACCATCTTTTTTAAGATTAAAGATTATCGCAGCCAACCTAGTTACATTATATTCTTGAATCGCTTCCCAACTTGTGATTGACTTTCCAGATTCTAAATGCTCTTTTATTTTTTGTTTTTTAGACTTCTTCATTTGAAAACTCCTCATATAATTCTGTGTATTGATATGGCTTTTCAACCACATGGATTATTTGCTCTTCATTGTAGCCATAGTTTCTTACTAACCATCTTAGAAATGGTGTAAAGTCATCATCAGTTACCATTGGTTTTGTTTCTCCTATCATCATTTCATCCCCAAATCATTTTGTTCAAAAGCATCCATCTCAATTATCGCAGCATCAATCCTAGCTTTCATTATATCTAATTCGTTTAATATATCCCTTAAATCGCTTTGTTTATCAAAGCCTAGATGGTTGTCTAGGCTTCGGATAAAACTACTCAATTTAGAGCAATATTCTTTTAGCTTATGTAATTCAAATACATTAGTTGGTGCTATCATTATGGGTCTCCTCTGCATGACATAGAACACATAAAGCAACACATTTTCTAATCTCTTTTAATATCGTCTTAATAGAAAACATATCGTAAGCCATATCTGAAACATTAGCCACTTTTGTTGATGGGTCTACATGATGAAATTCAATCGCTTGAGGTATCCTATCATATCCACAACACTCACAAGACAAGCTAAGTTTGATTTCTTTATACCAATTAACAATGGCATCTCTTTTTGGTTTAGTCGTTTTAAAGTACCAACACTTATGACAATGAGGTCTGCGGTAATGTCTACGCTCTCCATTTTTAAGTGTTCTCCAACTAGCGGTTGCAAACTCTTCATGTAGTTTATGCTTACCGCAAGTCTTACATTTTTTCTTAATAGGTCTTACTTCTTGAATTAACATTATCTACTCCTTAATCTGTTAAACATTATGGTTGCTTCATCCGCACAAAATTGTTGGACATTCTTCGCCCACCTAATGTAAGTGCTTTTGATGTTAGCACATCTTGAACAAGAGTTAGATTCTATTGTGGTCGTTCTTGCTCCAGTATGTTGCATCATTAAGGTTTTCATATTGTCATTGGCTACTTGCACTAGCATTTGTTTAATCGTGCTTTCCACCGCCCTATTTATACCCTCATAAGAATCGGGACTAATTCTATAGCCCTCATCCCTTATAAGTTTTTTGACTTCGCTTTTTTTAAGTAACATATTATTTACCACTCCCCTCTTTGTTCTCTTTTTAATCTTCTTTCAATAATAAAAGCGACTATATCTGAAAAATCAAATAAAGTTGCTTTACCCTCTTTATATAATTTAAAAGCATAATCAAGTTCTCGCTTTTTTTCTTGGAATGTCATTTTATCCTAACTCCTCTCTTGATGAATAATATTGGTTGTATTGTTCTTTTGTTATTGGTTCTTTACGACCACTAAGATAAACTATCTCGGTAGGTGTAACGAAAAGTATTTCTTTGTCAATATTCAACTTTAACTCCTTGTTATTTTTTAAATAATTCACGATATAATCTATAACCCCTAAAATTAAGATGCAAGTATTTTTTTATAGGGTTTGCAAAGGGTTAAGAGAAGAGGGGTGGAAGTGTGATTATTTAACAAGAAGGCGTTGCAAGGAAGCAACGAAGAAACCACCCCTCAAAGAGACTAAAATAGTATCTTTAAGTTAATACAAAGTTTTAATTATAAAAAGCTAAAATTCTTCTTCAATTTTCATTGAGACATCAAACATATCATTTGCTACTTGGTTCATTTGCAAACTATCTTGCCCAAATCTAGCAAATAAATAATCTGATTCGGATGTGCTTGTCCCATCTTGAGTAAATATAAATGGAGTATGTCTACCATGTGTAGCGTTCCATAAGTCATCTACAACTGAATTATCGTTAAAACTACTATAATCATCGGGCATTACATCTGTTGAGTTAAGATAACTAAACTTCATATCATAAGACATTCTACCGCCATATAAACCTCTAGCACCATTACTTGTATAATCGTGAAATGGGGATTTACTTTGACTTGATGCGTAACCTTTACCATAACTAGACATAGTAGAAAATCTTTGACCGCCTAATGATTCTTGAATTTTTTGTTTATCAAATTCAATGCTACGCTTTACACTTAAATCTGGACTTTGAGGCATATCATACAATTCGCCTATTAATATACAACCTATTTTTAAATCATTTGTTCCATCAAAATTGCCACCATTGCTACCTTGAAATTGTATTCCCCAATCTGAACTTCCTGCACTATCAAATGTAACTAATGTATGCCCATCCGATTGTGGTGTAACTATATTTGATGATTCTGTCCCATTTAGTTTCACACTTGGAGTTACTACTGTCCCACCAGTAAATCCGATTGTTTCTACTTGAGTTTCGTTTCCATAACCAATACTAAATTTAGCATCTGCACTTGTCATATTGTGATTAAGTATTGCAACAAAATTGGTTACATAACTTCCAAAAGCAAAATCAAATCTAGTTACGACTGTATCTGCTTGAGTTGTAACTGTTGCCGATGTGTCAAAAGTTGCTTGATTTAATGGTCTCATATCAATTAAATCAGATACTTCACTTCCAGTTTTCAATCCAACTGTATTGTTGCTAGTGTTGGTTGCTTGTATTTCACAAGATTGAGAAATTGTTCTTCCTCTATTTAATATATAGTTGATTCTATCCACATAAAATCTTGGGGTTCTAATATTTAGATTTGCCATTAGCCTACCTCTCTACAAGTAATATTAATTTTTCCTAAACTTTTTTGAATATTGACAATCATATAATAATCGTTCCAATCTCCCCCAAATGGTTTAATATTATCAATATCAAATTTTACAATATCTCCAGTTTCTAATTGAAAACCTTTTGATGGGTTTACAATAGAACACGAAACAACTTTTTTAACATCTCCAAAAATATTCATATAATAATTAGCGTAGCCATCATTTGGGTTTCCAGATGCTACATTAGTATCGCCTTGTTTTTCATAATTATATTTTAAATCAACTGATTCAATATTTTCTTTTTCCCTAATTCCCCACTTTTCTCTTGGACTTGGTGATGTTGTTGAATCTTCAGAGAATTGTTGCAATTCCATATCCTCGGTTGCGGGGTGCATTTTATATTTAATATCCATTTTTGTAGTTAAATCTAAAAATGATGTATGCGATATATTAATATTCGCTATATCATCTAAAGTTAATGTAGATACGACATCACTGCTTGAATAACTGTTTTTTACCGCCAAATAACTAGGGACTCCATCATGTTTATATTTAAATATAAATGCAAATTCTTTTTGTATTTCTTCTAGTATCTTTTCTAATCCAACTTCTTTTAGTGTCCAATATCTAATTGTCCAATTATTTCTTAAGGAATTGATATTTAAATCACTAGACCAATTATAAATATCATCATCATCAAAATCAAAATTTGTAAATCTTGCTAATAAATCTCTATGCGCTTCGTGTCCATATTTTATTAAACCAGAATCCGCAGTTTTCCAGTTATTAAAAGCGGTTAATCCATCTCCCGATGAATATAAAAAATTTAAACTTTCTATATTCTGTTGCGTGGATTGCGGTTCTCTAGCTATAGCATTTTCTACACCTATAACTAAATAAAAATCTGATATATTAAATGTGGCATTAACTGTGCTTGTACCACTTCCTAAAGGAATAAGATGTATTAACGCTTGTAAATTTATAGTAGGTGGTAATGAATAACTATTATCTTCAACGACAAATATATCAGTTCCAGATGTATGTGAAGCTGCGGTACTATATGAATAACCCCGCTCAACAAAAACAATACTATATATTGAATAAGTAACTCTCATTAATTCATTATCTACTTTAATAATATCATCTTTTTTAAAATTGCTAGTGCTATCTAAAAATATAAAAGTATCAGTTGAAGAAATATTTGAGTTTATATCTTTACCACTATCTGTTTTATCTTCATATTTATCATATAAATCTATTTCTGTATATGCACTACTAGCTCCCGCTCCGCTTGTGCTATATGTCCCAGTAGAATCAGTTTGGTCTTTTATAATAAATGGAGTTCCCACTTGAATAGTATCATCATCGCCACTTGAAAAAGTGTTATCTGAAAGCACGATATTACAAGAAGCATTATTGTAAGTTGCGGTATTAATTACAACACTTCCTTTTAAGTGTAATTTTAAACTAGAAAATTGACCTTTAATTTGAGGCATAGACAATCTAAGTGTTTTTCTAGTTGTTACTACATTACCTATTCCACCACTTGAAACATTAATTGTTTGAGAAGTTGTAGTGCTAGTATCGCTATCTATTGCATATTCGGGATTAGAACCATCCCAATCATCGCTATTATGTATCTTATCGGGTCTATAGTAATAAACACCTCTATTGGCTCTTTTATCGATAGATACGGCATTATCTGAATCTAGTGTAGATGTTGCATCGGAATACTGCCCCATAATAATAAGTTCTTTGATATTATCATCATAATAATGAGGCACACAACCACTTGTATAAGACCTCGGAGTTGCAAAATAAACATCATCACCATCTGTTCTTAGTTTAGGCATTGGATATAATCCACTCAATGTTTGAAAAGCATTTTGTGAATTACTTTCATAATCTCCATATACAATAGGCACAGATATGTCTGTTGCGGTTCTATCGGTTGGAATAAAAATATTATCCCAGGGTCGCTTGGATATTATATTAAATGATATATTTTTTTGTTCACTTGTATTTATATCGATTAATCTACCATTATAAATTTGAATACAATTAGATAAAGAACTATTATTATCGGGTTGAGAAAAAACCCTCACAGTTTTGTTGATATAATAGTTATTTCCAAATAATAAGTCCTTTATTAGTTCATCGTTTTTATAAGTAAAATTAGCCGATTGAAATGATAAATTAGATGACTTAGCTTTTGAGTTTTTTAAATCTATACTATCCCTTATAGCACCCGATTGAACTATAGAACCATGATAAAATACATCATCTACTTTTGTATCATTATATGCTAAAGCTAAAAATCCACCATAAGTTCCGCCATTAATAGTTCCCTTACTTATATTACCAGTTAAATCTTCCGAATAAGTTTCCGCATTATTAAACTCCCAATAAGCTCTTAATGCAGATGCTTGGTCATAATTGCCAAAATTACTTAGTAGACTTCTAGGAACACCATCATTATATATAGCTTCTAAATTATCGCTATCTAATGCACTATTTCCTGACCATATTGCAAAGTTTTTTATTTTAAATCCATAAAAAGCATCGGGGTCTGGTTTTAATAATTTACCAAACATTGTTTTTCCACTAGCGTGATAGCCTACTCCTGTAGATATTGAACTACCCGCTGCACTTCCAGTTTGAACTTGGTTATTTACATATATTTTAGTATTTGAAGTGGTTAAGTCTCCATCCATATTAGATGTAATTGCTACATGATACCACCTATCAAATCCAATAGCTTCTCCCCTAATTCTTCTAAATGTAGTGTTTTCGTTTGCATCACTAATCAATAAAGATATTTTATCGTCTTGGTCTTTATATATATTAAACCCAGTCCAATGGTCATCTTTGGTATTACTCATAAATACATAAGTAACATTGCCCTCTGTAGATTTAGGAAAATTAATCCAAAAAGAAAATGTAACAAATCTTGTAGAAGCACTAACGCCTAAATTAGATATAGTAGATGACGTTATCCCATAATCTATAAAATCATCGCTACCATCAAATGATAAAAATGAATCACGACTATTGAATATTTGAAATAACCAATTCTCATTAATATTAGAACGCTTATAACTATCTGGAAGAGTCAAACTCATGCAGTATTCATCCTTTGAGCTTTTTCTATTGCGGGTATAATAGAATCAACTACAGTTTCATCTACTAATGGAGCGGATATATTTAAAGTAATTCCACCCATTTGACCTACTAAATTATCTTGCTGTGATTGATTTAAAATAAGCTCTCCAGCGGTTAGCATTGCGGGAACACTATCGCCTTTTGATGGGTCTCCTTGAACTATACCACCATCGGCAAATTTTGCTAACCCTTTATCAATCAATGTACTTGCGGTTGCACCCGCTCCAGCTGCCAAAACTAAATTAAGTGGATAAGGTACAGTTTTAAATATGCTAGAAATTAAACCCGCTACCGCTTCCATTGACTCCGCTCTTACAACTGATTTCATTGCATCTTTAGCACTTTGACCACTTATTGCAGCTGCTCTTAAATCTTTTTGGATAGATTCTTCTTTTTCTTTATTTAATTTTTTAGTTGCTTCGCCTATTTTAGGAGTAACTTTTTCAATACCCTCTAATAAGTTTAAATCTTGTTTTCTAATCTCTAAGCCTAAAGAAGAAGTAGCAAGACCAATTTCTTCAACTTTTTGAAATTCTAATTTTTTCTCAACTAATTGTGCTAGTTTTTCTCTTTCAACATCTATCCTAGATAACTCTCTTGATTTCATTTCAAGAAAACTTATTCCAAATTGTTCTGCTTGTTTTCTTATTCTATTATCTTCTTTTGATGCTTTTGTAAATAATTCAACTCTTCTTGTTTGATTTTCAATTTGCTTGTTTAATTCTTTCATATTAGAAGAAAGATTTTCATCAGATTCTTTTGCATCTGTAGTCTTATTAATATATCCAGTCCAAAAGTCTATTGTTTTTTGAATATGTGGAGCTAACTCTTCAAATACTGGTATGACTAGATTGCCAATACCCTCGGCTAAATCTCCTAATGAGTTTTGTAATTGTGCTACACGACCCGCATAAGTTGTTGCTTCCGCTTGTGCTTGTCCGCCAAATAATTCTGCTACATTCTTTGTAAGTGATTCTAATCTTTCGGTACTACCAACTGCTCCCTTTACTTCTATTCCATATCTTGATAGAGCATTAGTTGATGAACCTAGCGTTTTAGCAACTAAATCTCCCGCAGCTTGTAAGTCCATTCCCATTGCAACTGCCATATCTAATGTGGCTTTTGTTGCTTCTTTTATTTGCTCCTCGGAATCTATAAACGCTCCAAGTGATGCTTGAACGCTTATAATTGATTCATCGCCAAATGTAGTTAGTTGTTGTAATGCAGATGCTTGGTCTAGCAATGCTTGTGAACGCCTACCTAATGCTACCTCTAATCTTTTCTCCGCTTGTTCTTGTATTCCCGCTAATTCAATCGAAGTCGAAATACCATTAATAATACTTCTTGTACCAAAAAATGCAGCTCCAGTTTTAACCGCTTGTAAGCCAAGATTTGTTAATCCGCTTTCAACGCCTTTTATTTTGTCTTTGGCTTTTTTATCGCCAACAACGCCTAATTTTATTAGTAGATTTTTAATTGCCATTTTGTTTTGCCCTATACGATTTAATATTATTCAATTCACTTTCAATAACATTAAAACAATCCAATTTCCACGCATCAACATTATCTAAGCTATCTGATAATGGAATATTATAATTATTAACTAAGTGATAATCTTGAATCATGTCAAAACACCAGTCGGATAAATACTCAATAGGATTACAAAAAAATGGGAGTTGGTAGTAAAGGCTTTGTCCAATGCCATGTTTAAGAATATTTGGTTCAGATAATAGCCTATATATTTCATCGTAAACGTCTTTCCTCGTTTTATATTCTATTCTCTTAAAAAAAGATGGCGATTGAGCGGTATATGGGAGGAGTAAACCAGTTCTTGGGATTCCAAAAGAGGAAAACCACAATGCAGTTCTCAATCGCCAATATCCTTTTCCAAGTCAAAACCCATATAGTTAGCGACAATATCATTTAAGACTTCATCTTCTTGTAGCGGTGTTAATCCCTTAAATGCTTTTTCAATACCCTCTTCATCATTAAAAGCAATTATCGCAAACTCATCTGCTAAATCATGTAATTCAGATAAGTTGCTTTCAACTCCAACTAACTTCACTCTCTTATATAGGTCTCGTCTTTGTTTTCTAGTTATATCATTACATTCAAATTGACCATGTTTTGTATCAACTATCACTTGTTACTCCTCTTTTACTATTAATTAAAAAGCATCTGGTGCTTCGTTTTTGTATGTCGATATTTTTAATGCTTCAACAGCACCATTTTGGACACACTCAAAATCAAGTGAGTGGAATACGCCATTCTCACTTAAATCTTGGCTTGGGTCTCCAGTATATTGTATCTCCGCTAAGATATTTAATTCACCCTCGGAGCTTATAGTACCATCGCCAATTTTGATTGCTAGGCTCATAGTGTTTCCATCAAGAAAATCTTGAATAACATTATTACCCGCACCATAATCAAATTCATCATCATACTTAATTACTAGATTACCAGTTATTGCATACTCTGGGAAAGCATATACTTCTGCATTTCCATTTGTATCAAAACCAACTCTATTAACTCCATTTGCAATATTAAATGCAAATGATTTCATAATAAAGGTTTGAGTTGCATTGCCCTCAACATCTAATGTTCTAACATCTGCATCCATAACATTAAAATATTGAGTCTCTCCCGCAGTCCAATTTCCTATTGTAAAATCTTCTTCTAATTTAGTTGAAGTAGATACTGGATTGGAGAAACCACTGAAATAATTTCCGTTTATAGAAATTAACCCATTATTTGCCCCCACATCTCCCGCAATGGATAAATCGGAACAAACTACGCCACAAACCTTAATACCCTCACTAGCTGCGGGATAATAAGCCAAATTAGCACTATGTGGCATACCACTAGATATTGTTCCACCAATAGAATTTGAATTACTTGAGCCATCAAATTCTGTTTCATGAACTCCAGCGGAATATCCACTCTCTTGCCCAACTAGCAATAGATGTTGTGCTAGTGTTCTTGGCGTTGCTACCATATCAAAAGGCATAGTAACTGTTCCACCTCTTTTATTTGTTATTGTATCAGCTGCGTTCTTAACGCTTCCACGACCACTTAATAATCTTGATTCTCTTAAAATATTAAATGCGGGTTTTTCTGCTTGGACAACTGGTTGCGTAAAATATGCAGTACCATCTGCCCCACTTGAATCTAAAGCTACCCCGAAAGATGTTTCAGCTTTTAAGCCATATTTAACACCACTAACAGGGAGTACACGAGTATCTGCCATGATTTATTTAATCTCCTTAGTTTTCTTTGGTTTATTTTTAACTGGCTCAACAAACCCCATATTTAGAAGTTCATTGGCTACATCTTCGGATAATTCTACGACCTCACCATCCCGAAGTTTTTTAAGTGAGGATTTATCACAAGTAACCCCATTAGGATTTACTCTATGAAATTTATTTAATCTTGCTTTTACTTTCATTATAATGCCTCAATATTTTGACAATTAAATATTGCTATTCCTCTTAATAAAGATTTATCATCTTCATCTCTTTCATATTCAATGCTAGAAATATTAGCATCAAAAAACTCTCCACCACCATTAGATGTTGGATTATCATTTATCAATCT
>Ga0070746_10002048_pt1 | contig 11988 bp, 5 predicted proteins | sample VirMetDEL_Mar_21_FD_77016 | JGI IMG/M metagenome (GOLD analysis project Ga0070746, IMG submission 77016) | Aqueous microbial communities from the Delaware River and Bay under freshwater to marine salinity gradient to study organic matter... | ecosystem: Environmental > Aquatic > Marine > Coastal... | reverse complement strand
TAATCAGTATTTTCACCAAGTTCTACTATACCTACAGGTACAGGAACTACATAAGGACTATTAAAACCTGCATTGTAACTATCAGCATCTTTAATTTCTCTAATTTTATTATCTTCTCTAGCTTTTACTTCTGCATCATCTGTATGTTTAGCATTATCACCTCTACTAGGTGCATTAGATATGTCAGATAATACAAAATCATCAGGTAAATCCATAAAATATGTGTAATTACCTTCTTGAACTGCTATCTTATAACCTTCACCATAAACATAAACTATTTCTGCATTAGGATAATCTGATTGAAAATTATAAGATGCACCTTTATAGGTTTCTTTTGCATCTTCAACTGATATAGTACCATCAATTAAATTTTTATCTACCATAGTTACTTAATCCTATCATACTTTCTACAAATTGTTTTAAACCTTTTTCTATTAATGTTGGTTGTCCAAGGCTAGCTCTCCAACCACCTTCACTAAAAAACTTTTTATCTCCATATTCTTCTCTAAATTCTGGATTTAATTTAAATATAAATTCATCTAAATAATAAGAAGGCATTACTTTAGCTACTGCTTCCATTACTTTACCAGCATTTCCAGCAGCTTCATACTTTATTAAATCATGCATTGTAAAATCATTACCTTCTTCATCTTGAAACAATACAGTATCTAGTTGTTCTTTATTCAATGCTTGTTCTAAATCTTGTGTAGGCATTTGATTAGGTGCAGAACCAGGCATTAAGTTAGAGAACATTTGCATATTGCCAAATCTTTGTTGTGCATAACTAGCAGCAAAACTACCTGCACCACCAATAATCATTGCAGCAAATGCACCTAATTCATATCTAATTAAATTTTTTAATAATGGTGCAGCTTTAGTATTGCGTAAAACTGTTTCAAGTGCTTGTTCAAGTGGAACTAAAACCCAGCCAGGTAAATTACCTATACTTTTTTTAAGTAATTCTTCTTCAACACCTGTTTCTTTAGATACCATAGATAGTATCTCTGCTTCTGTTTTACCTTCTATATTTGCTTGTGACCACACTTCAAATTCAGGTGTATCAATAGGTGGCATACCACCAGGACCATATCTTTGAAATCTTTTTCTAAAAGCTTCTGCATTATTAATATCATCTTTAGCACCAGTTGCTTCTGGTGGTCTATAAAGTCCTTCACCTGTGTAGTTTACTTGTGTAGGTACTCCTATTTTTCTAGCAGCTTTAATACCAGCTTCATCATATCCTGATTGTCCACCACTAATAACCATACCTGTTATAGGTTTATCACCAATAAAAAATTTAACTCTATCAAATATTTTGTTAAGTTCATTATCAAATACACTTTGCTGTATTGCTTCGTTAAATCCAGCAGAACCTAATCTAGTAGCTTTATATGCACCATGACCAGCAATGTTAACTACTTGTCCACTTGTTAAGTTATCTGCAATTACTTTAGCTAATGCATCTATATTGTCAGTATTTTTCATTAAACCATTGCTATCAACAACGACTGGTTGATATTTGTTACCTGAAGCATTAACATTTTTTTTAGTAGCACCGCTACCTTTAGATGCATCTTGTGTGAAATCTATTGTAATAGCAGCATTTTCTGCATTATATTTTGTTCTAATAGGATAATTAGCGTCAGGTGATACTTGATTAAATTGTGTTGCATTTTTTTTACGTTCTTGTATAAAGTTATCTAATGTTATAGCATGTGATGTAGTAGCATCTGGTTTATAATATCCTAATTTATAATCATCAGGTAAGTTATCAATAACATTAAGTTGTTTTTCTCTCATGTCAGCTAATCTTTTAATTTGGTCATCAGACAATCCATCAGGAACTGCACCAGTTTCTAGCCAGTTTTTATGTAAATCTACAACTTTTGCAATATTTGCATTTGTACTACCTTCTGATATTTTTACTATTGCGTCTGGTCCACCACCTTGATAATAAAATGGATTAGGTAAATCACCACCACGCATAGCTAGTACTGAACCTGGTGTACCTTTAGGAACTATTCTTGATGTATTACTTGTACCTATATTTTTAATAGCATTATCTAAGTATTCTTTAAATCTAGGTGGTAATGCTTTAGCCATACCTGTACCCATACCACCAGCAGATACTTTAATTGGTTTACCCATATCCAATGCTTTTTGTATTTGTTCGTCAACGTGTTGTGTAAACTTATTGTAATTAGCATCTGTGTCTACCCAATCTTCAGTTTTTGACAATCTAGTATCAATACCTACAGCATTATCTAAACCTCTAATAACTGCTTGTGTTTGAGTAGGAACTACTCCACTAGCTCTATCAGCTGTATTATCTCCAAACAAATATGTATAACCTTTATCAGCTTCAACTTCAGCTCTAGTCCAATTACCTACACGTTCTACTGGTGTTTCTGTTGAATATACAGCAGATGTATTTTTGTCAATTAATTCTACATTTGTTTGTGGGTCAAAGCTATATGTTTTAGGTTGTACATCAGACAATCTAGTTTTTTCTACTGTACCTTCACCTAATAATTCTTGTAAGTAAGTATTAGCGTTATTTATTTTAACTTGTAATCTATTAACTTGTTGTTGCCAAGCAGCTTCACTAGCAAATACATCTGTATTTTTTGTTTTATTTAGATTGTCTAATCGTTTTTGTAATCTTCTAATTTCTTCTAAAGTTTCAAATACAGGTTTTCTTCTAGGGTCACTAGGAGTTAATTTATCTGGGTTAGTAAAATCTAAACTATCTCTAGCTATTTGATTAACAAGAGAAAATGACATTATCTACCAGCCATATAGGACAACAAATCGCTTTGTAGTTTTCTAATTCTCCTACCTGATTCAACTGCGTCTATTTGTTTACCGTATTCAGATTCTAATTGTTCATTCATAATTTCTTCTGGTGATGCAGTACTAAATGCAGACAAATCAATAAAACCTGCACCAGGATAATCTTTTTGCAATTGTTCTTGTTGTGATGTCATTTCTAAATACTCTGGTTGTGAAACCATAAAGTTATAATCCGCTAACTGTTTAGCTTTACTTCTAGCTTGTGCAAATGCTACAGAGTAACTATCAGCAAAAGTAGTTGACCATTGGTCTAATTCTTCATCAGTAGGTTTACGTCCAAGCTTTGTAGTAAAGTAATTTTCTACCATGTCTTCTAAGTTAGCTTTACTTGGTGGTATATATTCTTCAGCAAGTTCTTTAGCAATTTTTTCTTCTTCTACATCATCTAAAGCATCTTGTGCTACAGCCATTTCTTCTAATGCATACTGCAATAAATTTCTATGATAATCAGCATCATCATAAGCAGCAGATGAAGATGTAAAATACACAGGTGTTTGTTGCATTATAGTTTCATAAATATCTGTACCTTTAACAACATATCTATTTTCATCTAACCAGTTCATAACATACTTAACAGAAGCACGTAATTTCTCTGACATTTCTCCTCTACTTTCAGCAAAGTAATTATCAGGTACAATATTGTTTTGTTCTAAGTATGTTTGCCATCTGTTAATTTCATCTGGTGTTGCATTAGAATCTATAAAGTCTTCTACTTTAACTCCTTGAAAATGTCCGGTAAATGGCATTAATACTTGTGTATCATTATCATCAAGTATTGGTACACCATCTTGGGTATATGCTGGTCTTAGTAATGTATCACCAGTCATTAAAGCTAAGTAATCTAAAGCTTCTGCTCTAAATGGGTCATCTACTTCTAAACCTGCTACGTAGTTATATATAGCTTCTTCATTTGGATTGACACCAAACAATGACAATAACTTATTAAATGATGCTTCAGACATACCATAAGAAAATATATTCTCATAATACTTACCAGTTTTTTTACCAGAAACTTGTGCTGGTACTTGTGATTCAAACTCTGCTTTACTAGGTGTAGGTACGCCTACATCTTCTATTTCTATCATTTCTGATTCAGTTGTAGCAATATTACCGTTCCACCATTCAGCAATTTCTTTTTGAGCTTGTTTAGCATTTTCATCACTAAGAGGTGTTTTAGACCAAAACTCATCATTAATAAATTGATTAAACTCTCTTAACTTTCTAGGTATTGAACCTTTTAATGGAGAATCATTTTGTTTTTTTTCTAAAGCATTCCATAATGCTATTAATTTTTCTTTCATTATTTATCCTCAATAAAATAATCTAATACTTCTTGGTCATCTCTATACAACTTTAACATAACTCCTGTCCATACTCCCCAAAACTCTGGGTATTTTTCAATTAAACCATTAGCTCTGTTATATACATAAATTCTTAATGCTTTAGCTCTAGGGTCTTCAGATGATAACCACCAGTCAGGATTCTGTGATGTAGAATATTGCATTGATAATGCTTCTGCATATCCCCAATACTGCATCATTTCAGCAAAACCTTTACCAGCATTTAATTCCATAACAGCAGGATTATTCATCCATTTAGTTCTCATTTCATTAAATATATCCATAACTGCAGGTGGGTTCATTAATCCATATTCTTCTGCTTGGAAACCAGGTAAGTTAAGTTTTAATTCATTTCTGTAAGCTCTTTTAAGAATTGTCTTTTGAACAGAACTTAAATTTTCCAATCCATCTACTTTTTGTGAATATGTTTTATATCTAAAGAAACCAATTGTATCATTAACAGCTCTACGATATTGGTCAGGACTTAATGCGTTCTTGTAATCAAGTATTTCATCATAATTCTTTTCTTCATAAGGATTATCAATATTTAAGTAATATCCACTTATTTTTAAATCATTAAATATTTCTGGATTATTTTTTTGAAAGTTTTGTACTCTAACACTAGAAGGTAATTTTGCACCTTCTGTTTGTGACCTAGGACTTAACAAGTAAGGATACTCAACACCGTATAGTTCTAAAAACTCATTAAAAGTTGCTACGTCATTTTGATTGTTTTCTTCTTTAATACGTACATATTCTTCATACAAAGCAGATTGACCCCATAGATGTCCTTGTTTATCTTCAACAAAAAATTCTGGTTTAAATCCTGTAGGTCCAAAGAACTGATACAAAAATTCAAAAAAGAATAATGTACCTGATTTTTCTTTAGCATATTCAAGATAACCATTTTCTATTTGTCCTTGATTAAGTCCTCTAATGTTTTCATTAGGATATAGTTTTTTTAAATAACTATCTAATTTACCTTGATTATATAATCTAACTGGTTCACCAGCAGATACACCCCATCTATACAACTCAATAGTTTTTTTAGCTCTCATCTTTGTAGCTTCAGAAGAACCATCACTAATTAAATCAAAACTATCTTCATCTTTTAATGCAGCAAATAATTTTCTATAAACCGGAGAACCTTTAAATACATCACTTAATTTGTCAGGTGGTGGAAAATCACCAAATAATCTTTTTTCTAATTCATTAGCCCAACCGTATTTAACTCCTAATGCAGTAGTTGCTCTTTCTACTTTAGGTAATAATCTATCAATACCAAAAGCTACGAATGAGTTAGGTCCTGGTACAAATCCTTGTGCAAGTAAGTTAACACCTTGTACTTGTCCTCTAGGAGATATTTGTACTCTTTGTTCACCATCTACAAGTTCATCATCAAAAATTAAGTTAGACATAAAACCACCAAATGGATAAACAAATACATCTTTATCTGGATTCATAGGGTCTGGTGATATAAACCCATCAGTACTACTGCTACCTAATGTATTAGCTGCAGTTGCACCTCTACTTGCAATATGTGCTTTTCTAAGTACATAAGGGTTTTCTCCAAATAATTGACCCCATGTTTGGAATACTTCAAACCATACTTCAATAAATGGAAATATGTTTACAAGTTTGTCAGATAATGTATGTCGTTTTCTTGTGTCATATAGTAATTCTTTTACACCTGCTAATGCATAAGCTTTAGATTCTGTGTGCATTGCATTGTAATCATCAAATTTACCTGGTTTGTATAATCGTTTTAATCCTTCTAGTTCTTGTATAACACCTCTAGGTATAGAAGCTTGTTTAGCTTCTTGAATAAATTTAGTTCTCAATGCAGTAGACATATCTTCAAACCTTTCTTGAATGTACATCCATCTAAATTGTTTAAATGTTGTAGACCTGTTAAGAATACCTATAGGTTTTGTCATTAACTTATCAAAATATGTTTGATAAAAATGTTCCATAATATCTTCTAAGTTACCTAAAAAGTTATTAGCACCTTGTGGATTAGGAGTTATATCTTCTACTTGATTTAATAATCCAGGATTAATACCATCACCTTTTTTGTAATATTGACTTAATTCATCTAATACTTTGTTTTTACTAAATGTTTTCATTAATTTTTCATCAGTCATAAAGTCAATAACATCTTTTTTGTTTGTACCTGTTTTACCAAATTTAACTAATTTACCATCAGCAATTAATTGTCTAACTAAAGAGTTACCAGTATCTACATCTGTTCTTAATTGATATATAAACTTACCTGATTTATTTTGTTTAGCATCTTTAGCTAAGTCTAAAACACCACCAGATATTTTACGTATTCTTGATTCTAAGTATTGTAAATGTTGGTCTAAATCAACAGATGCATCATCAATAAAGTTTTGTGCTTTTCTACCTTTGTATTCAATATATCTTAATCTAGCTTCTTGACCAGCAGGTGAAGCAATCCATTTTTTTAGTTCATCACTACCATAACCATATCTAGCAACAGCTTGTGTAATTGGGTCACCTCTTAATAATCTAAGTTCGTGATACACAGCTTCAGTTATTTGTTCTTGTGTTAATTCTTCAGTTCTTTTACCTTTGTATTGTAAGAATTTATTACGAGTTTTATACGCACCTCCAGCAAAATCTTCATATCTCATAGTTTTTTGCATAGCTTCCATAACTTCTTCTTCCATTAAAAACTCAATAGCATCATCACTATATTTTGCTTTCTGGTAATTTTTGCTAAATGGTAAAGCTTCTAATAATCTTCCTGCTCTTGAATTAGGATTATGAGCAGCTATCCATTGTAAGTATTGCCAAGGTTTGTTATAAAATCCTTGTAAACCTTTCATAGCAATACGTGCTTGTTCTTCCATAAATACACGAGTAAAGAAAGCAAATCTCATAAGTACTAATGGTTTAAATACATTTCTTGTATAAAAGGACATTAAGTTGCTCATAAAGTTATTCTCCAATCTTTTAACATTAATAACACCATCTTCAAATGGATTAGGAACATCAACACCATCAGATGCTTTACCCCAGAATTTAGAATGTTGTGTTTTATGTTTAATATATTTTTGTGTATCTAAAAGAATACTTGTACGTTTAAATTCTCCATTTGGATAAGCTTTAAATAAAGGACTAACAGCTCTTTCAATTAATCTATAATCCATTAATGGTGCAATGTTATCTTGCATTTCTGACAACATAGATGCTGAAATAGTTGTAACTTCTTTACCAAAGTTATCTATAGGCATACCTACTTCATTTAATTCAAATCCTCTGTAGTTAGTACCAATGTTAGGTAATACGTTTTTATTTTTATCTGTTGCATATAATTTAGATTTTTGTAATCCTTCAAACATTTCTTGAATATGGTCAGCTATATATGCATAGTTACCACCTTGTGCTTTAATCTTTTTGTAATCTCTAGATGCTTGTTTAAAAGCAAAATCTCTATATTTATTTTTATCTAATGGGTCTATCTCTAAAAACTCTTTAAGTATTTTATTTCCTTCAATATGGTCATAGTTATTTATTTGCAAATGAGAAACTAATTGTCTATAACCTTGTTGTAAGTTATTTAATGGGATACCCATTTCAGGTACAACACCTAATAATTTTCTGTAATAAGGATTGTATGTTGAATTGTAATTAGAACTAAAACCTAAATACCTTTCAAACTTAGGTAATCCCATTTTATCCATTTTTTCTAATGCGTAAGCTGGACTTACTTTATCTAATTTAGATTGAAACTCTGTCATTTCTGCAATAGCAGATGCTTTATCAACTACAGCAGCATCAATAGTATTTTCTACTCTAACTAACTTTTTAGGGTCACGTGGTCCTAATTTACCTGGTAATACAGCTTTAGTAGCTTTACGTACACCTTCTCTAATAGGTCTAAGTTTTTCACCAGCAAAACTACCAAATGTTCTATAAGCAGCATCAGTTTTAATTCCTGTACTTTGTAATAGTTTATTTAATGCTAATGAACCTGTTTTAGGTAATAACTTGCCTGGTAAAGTATAAGGTATATTTTGTCCAGCTCTTTGAATTGTGTAACCTGTATCAATCATTTGACCAAATATCTTTTGTACTTCTACCCAATCAGTTGTATCAACTAATGCTTTTTGTATTTGTACAGGTAATTCCATTCTTTTAATCCAAGGATTAGTAGCTACATAAAACAAATTATCTTCTTCTGCTATAGCTTTAAATAGATTTACATTAGTAGGAGCATTAAGTATTTCATCTTTAGTTGATTGAAAGAATCTAGGAACACTACCAAACAAAGTATTTTCTTTACGCATTTTCTTTAATGCTTTTCTTGTTTGTGTAAAGTCACTTGTTACATTTTTATTTGTTAACAATTGATAGCTATTATCTACTAAATCATCAAATATACCTGTACCAGTAGCACCATCAATTCTAGGACCTACTTCTTCTAATACATTGTCAGCTAAATTTTTAGGAGATACTTTAATATTAGCATTACTTAATACAGTTCCTTTTTTTAACCTACCATTTTCTACAAGTTTTAATGCAGGGTTAACACCTCTTAAACCTTTTTGTAAGTTTTTAATTCCTTTAACACCTTTACCAGCAACTATGTCTGGAATAATTTGATGTGCTGCATCAATTAATCCTGACATGTTTCTAAATGCTAAAGTACCTGGCTCATAAAATTCAGCTGCAGTTACTTTACCTGGTGAATATTCAAGTAATATATCTCTGTCTGCCCAGTCAGGTCTAAAATAATCTTGTTCTGTTTGACCAGCTAAGAAATATTTTTGTCTAAACCTACCTGCATAAAAATTAACTCTGTTAGGTCTATAGCTAGATGTGTAATTTATTTCTCCATTTTCATCAAAATCTTTAAGTGGGTCACCAATGTGCTTATAAATAAAAGCTCTAGCTTCATCTGGTGACATACCATATTCAGTTGTAAGTTTTATATAATGCGGTGTCTTTTCTGCTTTAACAGATTCTAAAGTAAATAATGTAGCTCTATCAAAATTAAGTGGTTTACCTTGTATAACTTGTCTAAACATATTAGCAAGTACTGGTTCTCCACCCATTCTATGTGCTTCTTGTATCATATCTATTTGTTGTTTAAGTTTATCTAGACCACTTAAATCTTCACCTAAGTTAGCAACTGTAGTACCACTTAAATCAATAGATAGTTTCTTTTGTGCTTGACCTTCTGAGTAACCTTTTTTTAATAATTTGTTGTATTCTCTTAAATCTCTTAAATAAGCTACAGACCTACCAACTTGCATAGGTTGACCAGGAGTTACAGCATTTACCGCTAATGAACCAACAGACCATTTACCTGAACCACCAGGACCAAATGTTTGAAAGAATGCATCTAATGCTGCACCTAACCATACACCATATTGCACATCAAAAGGTTTAGCACCACCTGGAGCAAATCCTGCTGTAGCTAAATCCCATATGGTCATTTTCATATTGTCTTCTAAATGGTCATATTGAAACTCAGACTGTAATTCATTCCATAATTTAGCTTCATTGTAAATTCTGTTACTAGATGTAATTTGTGCTATATCTCTACTTGCTTGATATGTAGTCGGTACATTTAACATAGACAAAGTAGCTGCATCAGAAGTATTTATTTCTGGCATTTCATTTGTATATTTGTTTACGTTTTCTAATACAACCATAGGGTCTGGTTGAAACATTGCAGAATATTGAGTAGCTTTAAGCTCAGTTTGATTTCTAGCTTTTAGTAACTCCTCAAATTCATTCCTGTCATGTAGAATAAATCCCATTAAAGCGTCCTATTGTTAATAATCTCCAATATGTTAGATGAAGGATTAATTTGATACATTGCTTGCAAAATAACATCTGTATTATCAGGCAAAGCTCTTGGACCTACTCCCTCCCCTATCGGTAATCCTGTAGTAACTGGTTCACCAGGTCTTTCTGTAGGTGCAAATATATTTGGAGCTTCTACTTGATTATTGGCAACTGGTAGGGGAGCGGCTTGCTGTTGTGCAACAAATGCTTTATTTTGCCCATAATCAGCGTCAGGAAGCCTTCTAAGAGGTTGTTTCTTACTTCCTGGACCTCCGTCAGTTCTTTGTCCACCCTGAGGTGTAGCAACTGCAGCAGGGTTATTTGGTTGTCTATATCCGCCTCGTCTACTCTTTGCCATAAAACTCCTTTGTAATCAAAATAACAATACCTGGCATAGGTGTTATGTACTCAACTACGTTTTCAGATAATATATCCAATTCATCTGTAACACCGTACTCTTGGTACACCATTTCCCAAAAATCTACATCAAATCCATCTTGCATGTTACATACCAAATGCTTGTGCCATAGTAGGCATACCACCGCCTAATTGTTGTTGCATCATCTGTTGTTGTATCATCATTTCTTGTTCAGGTGTCATCTGAGGTTCTTGTGGAGTATAAAACTGTTTCATAATTTCAGTTATTGCAGCAGGATACTCATAGATAGCTATAGCAGCCATAGTTGCTGCAGCATCACCTTGTGCAGACCTAGCAAGAATAGAATCAAATAAAACTTGTTCAGCTTTGTTTTTACGTATACGTTCCTGTACTTTAGCTATATTCTCTAAACCATCAATGTTATCTTGTAATGTTTCAACGTCTATAACACCAGCTTGTAATAATTGCAATCCAGTTACAATCTTTTGTGGTTCGTCAAATCCAGCCATAACACCATAGATACGTCTAGTTTTAAAGTCACCACCAATATCATTAAGAGGTTGGTAGTTTTCAGCAAAAGCAGAACCATTAAGAAAACCTGCCATAGGTTTTTTACTAATACCAGTTGAGTAAGATACAAGAACATCTAACTCTAATCTTTTTTGGTCCATCTCTACTAATGCTGATTTAAATATATCTCTATATTCAGAAATCATTAAAGACATAGTACTGTTAAGTTCTGATAGTCCAGCACCAGTAACAAAGCTATTAGGTGATTGGCTATCGTCAGTTACAGGATAACCACCAACCATACGCAATTGTCTTTCTAATCTATCTATCTGTTGGAATAATTGATATGGAATATTATTCATTGGTTTAGAAACTTGTGTACCAGGAGCTAGATAATTGACCGCAAATCTACCTTTTCTGTATTGACCGGATTCTATCTCTCCTGATATGTTAGTTTCTGTAAACACAGAATCTTCCATGGCTATTGCCGACATGATGTTAATTTTTGCCATCATTGCCATCAAACCAATAACATGGTCATATTGTCCTTTTAATTGGTCAAATGACACACGCTTCATAAATACAAATGGTGGTGTTGATAGAATGTTAGGAATAAAATCTAAAATCATATTTCGTTCAGGGAATATTACATAAGTACCACCCATGTCATAATATTCAATAACTCTTACACCAGAATAAGTATTGTCTTCCCAACCTTGTTCTCTGTTGTTCTCATAAGATAAAAATGGTGTAGCATTATCTGTTTGTGCATCTTCAGCGTCTTCATCTTGTTTTAAAATTTGTTCTGCAAACTCTGGATAAATTTGTGCAAGTTTATATCTAGGTATACGTCTTAGTACTGCTAGTTCTCTTGGTTTTTGGTCTGGTCCAAAGTTTCCTGGAAATGTATCGTAAGGGTCACGTAGTTCAGCACTAGGATAAACAAATCCATTAGTATCTCGTTTAGTTGTAATAACCCAAGCACAGTAACCATAACCAGGTAGCCATCTAGCTGCTTGTTGTAACTGTCCTAATAAGTTTTGTTTATCATCATAGTTAGTAACAATACGTTCTAGTTTTTCT
>Ga0070746_10002044_pt1 | contig 12010 bp, 9 predicted proteins | sample VirMetDEL_Mar_21_FD_77016 | JGI IMG/M metagenome (GOLD analysis project Ga0070746, IMG submission 77016) | Aqueous microbial communities from the Delaware River and Bay under freshwater to marine salinity gradient to study organic matter... | ecosystem: Environmental > Aquatic > Marine > Coastal... | reverse complement strand
TTTAATTCATCAAAAGTTTTTAACACCCATTGAATATTAAAATAAATATTCATTATTCTACCATATTCGTTATTTCCTACAGTTTTGGTAAAATCTTCAGCGTAATATAATGTTGAATATCCTTTATCATTTTCTCCAAATTTCCATTGACTATTAAAATTACATACTCTAGGATCCACACTTACATTAACTGGGCTGTTTAGCATTAAGTTAGATTCAACATCTATATCAAAATTAATGAATTTTGAACCTTCTCCTTTTGTTATATTAGGTACTAAATTTTCTTCTATCCATAAAAGCAAACGTCTTAAAGACACATAATATATAGTAGTACCTTTGTCATCACTAGAGGTTCCTAAATATTTTTGCTTTACAAAAGATGTTTGTGCTTTATTTTCTCCAGGATAAGTATAAGTTAAAGAATTAAATTTTGATAAGTTTTTAACTTGATTACCTAAATATCTACCCAGTGAACTTTTATCCATATAGGATTTAATAATTTCTTCAGATGTAGGGGGTGTTTCTGTTTCTTCTTTATTTTTTGAGGGTTCTTTTTTATTAGTATTATTTTTATTTGTAGTTCCTGTAGATGTTTTATTTTTAATAACTTTTTTAGCAGGGGTAGCATCATCAGGAAGTAGAGTATTGACTTTAAGAGATTCAATTACATCTCCTTGAGATATTAAATCAATTGAAATTTTATATTGTCCTGAGGGTTCAAATGTCCAGCTAAAATTAGTTACTTTACCTAATAAAGCATCATAATTTCCTTCAGATTTAGATCTTTCTTCTTCTATTTTTGTTAAAAAAGTATCATAACTAAATTTTCTTAAAAGAAAAGGATCAGCTAAACTATGGGGATTATCAGTAATATATTCTGTTGAAGTATAATAATTAGTCCACCCCCATTCTAAAAGCATAAAATACCCTAACTTAATATAAAGAGTTTCTATAATTTCAAATTGGGTTCTATTATTAGCTATAATTTCTACTTTAGCTGTTCTTAATGAACCCCTATTTTTGCTACTAATATTAGCTGATGTAATACCCATCATTGGGGATAAACCAAATTCTAAACCTCCAACACCATAAGCACTTTTATTATCAATAGAACCATCTCTAGCTACTCCAGAACGTTGGTATGTTTCTTCAGATCCTTCTCTAGGAGATTCATTAGTGACTCCATTAAACAAAACATATTTTTCAGCCAATGTACTTCCAAATAATCCTAAATCTTTAATAGTTGGATTTAAAATTTCTTTAGTAAGATCAACTGAAGATACTAGTTTAACCCAAGCTGTTTTAGAGTTTAAATAGTTTAATTCTTCATTAGTTCTAAGTTGATTAACCCCACTACCATGAATTTGTTGACGTTTATTAACTTGATTAATAACATATGGGGGGGTTGGTTCACCTATTATATTAGCCATAACTTATTGATTTATTAAATTAAATTCTTTTACTACAGCAGCATAATTATTTGGAATTCTTATTTGGGAACCTACGGGGATATTTAATGATGATTGGTTACTAACATCAGTATTAGCTATAGAAATAACCCACCATAAAGAACTATCACCATAGTATGAAGAAGCTAGTGTATCAAATCTATCTCCTTGTGTTGTATAAACATATATATCATTTTCAGATAAGGGAACTTCAGGATAACGAGAAGTTTTATACGCTACCTTTCCATTGATTTTTTCTTGGGGTATGTTTTGATATCTATTAGCCATTAGTTATTAATAATTATCTGTTCCTCCAGCTGCTAGGGCTATATATTTTTGGTCTCCATATGTGTTAGTATCAGTTAAATCAGCATCAGTCATTGGAGTAGTAATAGTTTGTAATGAAGGTCTAAAGTTATGAATTGGTGTAAAGTTAAATCCATCTACTCTAACAATCATGGGTAATTCTTTTACTGTAGAATCAGAACCTCCTTCATCATTAATTCCAATTTCATAAGGTGTATCATCACTAATACTTAAATTCATTCCAGTAATAATACCTGGTTGGTTATAAAAATATCCTCCAACTGTTAATTCTATTAAATTACCTTTCATATACCCATTTCCACTATAGTCGGGGGTTAGGGATGAAGCTAGATAATTTAATTTTTTATACATTGGGATTAACTCTTCTTTTGATTGGGCCGCTACTGTCCAACTTAATGAAACAGTTCTACTAAACCCACTATAAGTATAAAATTCTTCTCCTCGTCCTAAATATTTAGTTGGATTCCAGTTAGTATTATAACTATCAGAAATTGAATTTAAAAAAGATCTAAAATGGATAAATGTTTTTTTCTTAGGATTAATATTGTCAATAATTGCTATTCTAAATTTAACTAAATCATTTTTAAGTTCATTACCTGTTACATTCTCACTTTTGTATATAGGTAAAGCATTGATTTTATCTACAGGACCTATACCTGATCCATTTGTATAGGAAATTAAATTTCTAGTAGGGTCAGCTGGATTTTGTAAGTTTGTTCTGGTTTCGTAATTTTTAGCATTTTCACCTGTGTAATTGGGGCTATTGGATATTATATTTGAAGATATAATATCTTTTCGTAATTGGGCTCTAAAATCTTGTTTAATCCCAACAGATCTACCTAATTCTGTTTCAGGTTTAGCTTCTTGTAGTTGTGTTGTAGTATAAGTAGAGGTATATTGGGTGGAAGTTTTATCCATCAATAACCCAGTAGCAGCATTTATAAAAGGTGGTGAGGCTAATGTTTTAAAATTACCACTACTTTCAAAATAAATGTTAGTTTTACCAATACCTAAATTAGAACCCGGTCCTCCGGAGTATGAGCGAAGAATTGGAGAGTTAGGGTTTTTTAGTATTGAATTTTTTAACTCAATTAACCTATTTTCTTCAATAGGTTGGTTATTTTTTACTTTAACTGAGTAAAGGTTTTCATTATTAGAGTTTGGACCTGTTTGTGCAAATGGGTTTATACCTTGTTTATTTAAATGACCTCCAAAAGCATTAACACCTGCTTGAGACAAAGTGGACAATGGTGTATAAATACCTTCATTTAAAATACCACTTGTTTGGGTTGCAACAGCTGTTCTAGATAATAAATTTTGTTTAGCAGTAAATAAAATTCCACTAGGAGATTTTGTATCTAAAAACATTTTACCTAAACGTAAAACATCTTTACCACTATCACTAACAGCATTAATTCCTCCCCTTAAAAGGAAATCATTACCTAATATTCCTAGATTATTTGTCTCTTCAGGAATAGGAGAAGTAATATATGGTTGTCCACTATTACCACCACCTAACCTGTCCTTCCCAAATTTTAGGGATTTTAGGTCAGTTTTGAGGTCTATTAAAGGCATGTATTAAATTCTACCACCTTGATTTTCGGGTGCGTTATCTCTATAAGTAACTGGTTTTTTACCATCTAAATCTAATACCGAATTAGAAGCAGCAATTTGATTTTTTGTGTTTACTAAATTACTTTCTTGATTGTATTTAGAAGGAGTTGTGCCATTTAACTTTGTTAAATTTGAACCTTGTGTTTGTAATTTATCTAGAATAGCCATAATATTTTGTTTATAAATATTTAATTTTATTGAACTTTATAAGTTCCTACAGCCATTGCTGTACCTACTTTAGTTGAGTCCATGTATACATCACCTCCTTGTTTGACTACTGAGATTAGTTCTTTAAGGAGTTCTTCTACATTACCTCCTAACTTAGTACCACCAGCCATTGTGATAGTATCTTCATTCAAAGGTTTTAAAATAAAATCTTTAACAGGAAGTTCAGATTTAGCTGTTGGAGTAATAGTGCCTGCTCTTTTCATATCACGAGCAGCAATACCAGCATCAGCTGCTAAAGATAAACCTGTACCTAAACCAGGTGCTACTAAATCTAAAAGACCTAAACCTGCAGACCCTGCTTCCATAGCTGCTCCTGCATAATCTCCTTTTATTGCTCTGTCAACAGCAAATCCTAAACCTACAACCGATCCTAAAATTGGAATTCTTTTTAATAATGTTTTTCCTCCTAATTTAGCTCCAGCTTTAGCAGCTACTTTAGTACTAGATTTGGTACCTGTTTTTATAGCAGTTGATGATCCTGCTTTTATCGTGGAAGCCGCTGTTTTACCTCCAGCTCCAAAGAAAGATTTTAATCCACTAGCTGCATTTTTTAATCCTTTAAATAGCTTTAACAAGTTTCTAAATTTACCTAATAAAGAAAGTCCCATTATTGTTCCTAAAGCACCTGCTACTATATTAGCGTTATTTGCTATAGCATCAAATAATGTTCTAACACCAGATAAAATAGGAGAAAGTTTATCAAATGCTTCTACTATCTTTTGAGCAGCCTCTGCTTGTAATTCTTGTAAATTTCTATTTTCTTGTTGTCTTACAAGCTCTTCACTACCTAAGTCTTTTATTAACCGAGCTCTAGCTTCTTCTCTTTTAGCAACATCTGTTATAGAATTGATTTCTTGTAATCTAAGACGGGTTTTTTCTTTTAGATCATTTTTATCTTTAGCCCCTAACTTAGTTAAAGCTTGCTGTTCAACTAAAGAAGCTGCTAAATCTTCACGTGTCATACCAACAGATTTAGCAATAGCTTCCTGTTGAATTCGATTCATATTAGAAAACTCTTCAGCCGAGCCTACATTTTTAGCTATTTCTGATGTTAATGTTGCTAGATCTCCATCTAAAGCCGCTTGTCTGGCTCTTTCTAGGTTTAAATCTTTACCAGTCAATAATTCAGCTTCTAACTCAGATGCTATTGAAGATTCAAAATCTAAAAGTGAACCCGCTATATTATCTGCTTGGTTTAGATTAATTCCAAACCTTTTGGCTTCAAATGCTGCTTTTGCTAATTCTTGGCTATTACCTTTAGATGATAATAAAACTGCTTTATTTGTTCCTGCAATATCTTTTAATACATCTTGGTATTTTATTGAAGAATCAGTTTGGGCATTTAAGATCTGAGTTTGAGCTATTAATTCTTCTGTTTGCGTTTTAGAATTTTGACCTAAAGCTGTGGTAAATTTAGTGAGTTCACTGGCCTGTTCTGTTGATAATCCTAATCTACTTTGGATAATTTCAAAATTAGCAGCAGCTTCATTACTTAGTGTTGCTGTGGTTCCTAAAGCTTGAGAAAATGATTGTTGGGCTTTAGTAATTTGATCTCCAGTAACTCCTCTTAACCCCCTAGCAGCACTATTAGCACTTTTAACTAATCCATCAGCTTGTTCTCTACTAACATTAAGATTACGAGATAAGGATGTTGATCGTTCATCAAAGTTTTGTAATCCTTTTACTGCTAATCCTACAGTTAACTTATTAAAAAACCCAGCTAATTGTCCTGCTGATTTAGCTGATGATTTTAGAAATCCATTTCCATCAGCCATATTATCCCTAAAGGTGGATGAGGCTTTTTCAAATTCAGGAAAGAATTTATTTAAAACAGGTATTTCACTTACTAAATCTCCTAATCCTTTAAATGGATTAGATTTTTCAATTTTTGTAGAAGTATCAAGAATATCATCAAAGTTTTTTACTAATTCTTGAGTTTGGTCTCTAGCAACTCCTAAAGATTCAACGGTTTTATCTATTGCTTTTTGTTCTTTTCTAGAAGCATTTGTGCGTTTTCCTTGTAATTCTAATATTTTTGCTTCTAATCGACGTTGAGTACTTATAAGATTTTGTCTTTTTCTATCTAAATTAACAACATCTTTTTGATTTTTAAGATTTTCTTCTCCAAATCCTGCTAATTCTTTTGCAGATTTAGCAAGATCTCTTGCAATACTAGATGAGGTACCTATTGCATTTTTTGAATCTTCTTGACTTTTAGCAAAACCCGCTGTGGCTTTAGATATATCAAGAAAACTAGTTTCTAAAATACTGGCTAATTGATTTATGTCTTTTAAATCCTGTTTTATATTGCCTAAATTATCTGGGATTGCCATTTAAAGTATTTTGTTATAAATATTAAAAGGCGTCATTTTTTTGACGCCTTTGTGATGTAAGAAGGGACTTGAATTTTATTGTTTTCTTTAGCAATTTGTTTTGCCTCACCTTTTACCCAAGTATCTTCAGCTGTAGTATTTTTGGATTGTTCCTTATAATGATTTTCAATAAAATTAAAAGTTAAATTTCTTAACCAAATAGGCATGTTGTATACAGTATACCAATCATACCCACCATTTCCATGAAATACTATTTCGTGAATTTGTTGAAATAGGGAAGCTCTATATTTAGGCGTCAGGCCAAAAAAAGTTAATCCCAATAGGTAGATCAGTGTCCTCCTCTACACCTTCACTATCAACTAAAGTTACTGTTAAGTCTATATCTGGGGATAAAGATTGGTAATATTGTCTAAATTCTCTAGCATCTTTAGCTAAAAAATAGTTATTAACAAATTCTCTAATATCTTTTTTATCTTCAGATCCATTAATTGAAGTAATCATATGACTTAATCTTACAGTTACATCGCTGGTTCCCTCTTTACTTAATTTTTTAAGACCTTTTAATTCATTATCTATTTTTCCATCATCTCCATGAGTTAATAATTTAAAAGTAATTAAATTTTCTGAATGAGGAAGTGTAAAGGAAAAATCATTGGATTTGGCTTGTAAAAAATCTTCACTTAAAGGTTTATTTTCAATAACTGATAAATCAATTTCTTGTTCTACACCATCATAATTAAAGTTATATTTTGCTCCATATGATAAAATACGGGCAGCTACCATAATAGCATTTTTATCACCAACTAATAAATCATCATAGTTAATTTTTGTTACAATTAAAGATTGTAATAATTTATCAATTACTGTTCCTTGTTTGATATAATTTTGATTAGTAAGAATGTCTTCTTCTTTAGCAGTCATGTATTTTAACTCGATTTTACCTTCTGCTAATGGAGAATCTTTTGGGTACAGTAAACCTTTTGAGGGTAAATCTACTGTTTCTGTTGGAATTTTAAATTCAACCATAATTTTTATTTTTAATAACTTTGTTCTAGTATAAATATCAATATAAAAAAGAGCTTGACAAAAGCCAAGCTCTCTTTAAGAATATTTAGGTTTTCTTTTAGAAGTTTAGTACACAGTAATCTGGTTGTACTGTTACCTGGATGTTAACAGCTGTACCATCATCATCCCAGTTATAATCACCCCAGTTGATTTCAGTAATTAATGAACCTTTAATAATCCATTCAGAAACAATATCACCTACAGGACCTAATACGTTAAATGTTAAATCTTTCTTGTAGAAGTCAGAATAACCATCTCTACCTGTTACTGACTCGTGATGTAAACGAAGCCATTCAATGGCAGCTTGAGCACCTGAAGGGGTAATTGGGTCAAATAATGTAAACTGAATAGTACCCCAAGTTGTTTTACCTTTAACGAAACGTTGAACGTTAATATGATTTAAAGGTACGGTACCTTGAGTTACATTAACAGCTCCTACACCTTTGATTTCATATGAAGGGATACCATCAATATACATGATGAACCTGTTTGACTGCTTTGGTTCAAAAGCGGTGAAAAATATTTCGTTTGGATCTAATACTGACATTTCGTTATTTTGTTATAAATATTCTACAATTTAAAAAATTATTCAAAAGTTACTCCTGTTGGTAAAATATTGAAGTTTAAGTAAATGAATTCGGCGGTTTTAGTTGGTTGGATATAAATTTGTCCAATTAACTGGTTTCTGTCAATTACATCTGCTGTATTATTTGTATCATCCATTACTACTTTGAAAGCATATAAACCTTGTCTCTGTTGTACTGATTCCAAATATGGATTAACTTGAGATAGGAAAGTATTACGAGTAGCGATAGTGTTTTGTTCAAATACTAAGTTTTGAGCAACTTGTCCAATATATGATTTTAAAGAAACTAATAATCTACGAACGTTTACACGATCTAAAGCACTTGCTTTTGTTTGAAGTGTTTTTTGTCCATAAACTACAACTCCAGTTCCTGGGAATGTTGCAATTGGGTTTACTTTATTTTCGTATAAAGTATCTCTTTGAGTTTGAGATAATTTTTGTTCTGCTCTGATTACATTTCCTAATCCACCTCTGTTGATACCTGCTGGTGCAAACCAAGGCTCACTTACTGAATCGTTATAAGCATAAACACCACCAATCATAGTTGAGGCAGGTACCCAAACGTTAGCTCCTGTATCAGGATCCATTGTTTGTAACCAAGGCCAGTAACTAGCGGCGTATGAAGTATTACGAGAAGAAGCTTGAGAATTGGTTGCTGTTACAGTTGAACCATAAGGTACTAAATCTAATACGTAAATACTATCACCTCTGTTTTGTGTATTTGAGATAATAGAGGTTGCTTGAGATGTTTGTAAGGAGTTGAATAAACCAGGAGTTAATAACACGTTGAATTGATAATCATCAGCATTTGATAACAAGTCGATCATGTTATCATAACTTTCACTTGGAATACCTTGAGAGTTGTTACCATCAGTAATTGTGTTATAATATTTAGCTCCATCCATTATACCGCCTGTAGCACCTACAAAAGCACCGCTTGTATTAGACGGTATAGATGCAGTATATTCAGCTTTAGCTACACCATTATTATCAAAGTAATTAGGTAAAGGAGTTACTACTGATTTTACTCTAACATATTTAGAGGCATTTGGGAATGAACCACTTACCTCAATTTGATTGCTAGTTGAGTTATAATTTAAAGTATAATCACCTATTACTTTAGAAATATAGTTAGGGGCAAAAGGATCTAATGATAAATTAGTCCACGTTTCTAAAATAATTTTATCATTAGTTACATCATTACCTTGTCTTACTAACAATGAGAAAGTACCTGATGCTGTATTTGCATTAGTAATTTCCCATCTAATATTATCTGCTGAACCAGATGTTAAAGCACCATTGGCATCCAATGAGCTAGAGCTATTCATAATAGTTCCTTCAGATAATGTTTCTAGAATAAAAGATCCAGATGTATTACTACCACTGATTGCTACAGAGGCGGGGGTATAAGAACCACTTACAACACGAGATACCAATAGACTTTCTCCACCATTGTTAAAATAGTTGTAAGCCGCTATAGAGGTAAAGTATGAGTAAACATTACTTCCGCTTTGAAAACTTGTACCAAAAATGTTTTGGTATTGACTGTAAGAAGTAACTACTGTAGGAACTTCTACAGGACCTTTCACAGTTGGTCCTATAATTGCTGCCCCAACTGTTACGGGTTGTTGGGTGATAAACGACTGGTCATTTTCTAATGAAAGTACGCCAGGAGATATTAATGTTGATGCCATTTTCTAAAAATATTTTATGATTTGTCCCATATAAATATTATAGAAAGTTTTAAAAATAAATATAGTATTAAGGTTTTAAATACATTACAGTAAAGCAAAAATCATCATTACTTGTAGTACCTCCTACCTCTTTTATTCTAAAAGTACCTGCTCCTGGAGATTCTACATATAGATTAACCATTGGCGTTGGAGTAGTTGATCCTGATGCTAAAGTAGCAGTAACCCAAAATTCGGTTTGAAAATTTTTACCGGATAATTCTGTTGGGTTAAATATAGGAGAAACACCTAATGATAAGGTACTTGAACCTGCAAGCATTCCTAAATTGCTGCTTGCAAAAGATAAGGATCCTGAGGGAACATATTGACTTGATATATTTTGGGTAGTTGTTGAATTAACAGCAGAGGCTACAGATAATGATGATGTTAGTACTGATATAGGTACTGAATCTGAATCTCCTACCCAAATACTGCCTGAAAGAAGGTTTGGTAAAGTATTTCCAATTTGATTAAAAACAATTCCTCTACCGTTATTTGATTGTCTGGTTACTATACCTAAGGCTTGCACCAGGGTATCAGATCCTGTAGGACGAGTTGCTGTCCAACCCCCGCCTGCCGCTAGATAAACTATAGTACCATCTGGATATAAATTAGTATCAACCCCTTGTATTTCACCTGAAATGATACCTGTTCCTGTTGCACCTGGTGCTAAAGTAGCATCATAAGCAATTAAAGTAGCTGGTCTACGATTAGAATTAGAGGCATCTGCAAAATAAACATTAGCATTATCACCTGTTGAGCCTGAAATATAAAGTGGTGTTCCTCTTACAATAGAAGAAGTTGTTACATTTCTGATATTTTGGTGTAGGGTTTTTACCCAATCAAAAGACAAATTACCCGCTCCATCAGTGGATAAAAAATAATCTGCTTCACCATCGGTAGCTGGGTAATTTAAACCACTAGCTGTTAAAGCTGTTCTAACTATGAGAGTGTCGGCTGATGATGCTGTTGCAGCATAAGAGGCACTCACAGCTGTTGCAGAATAAGAACCTGATAAAGTGTATGAGGAACTTGTTGCCGTTAAAGCATAAGAGGCTGTAGTGGCTGTATTAGCCGAAACCGCATCTGAGGCCCAAGAAGCCGTTCCTATCAAATCCCCGGTAAACCCGTTTAAAGATGAGACCGAGCCGGTTAATGTTAAAGAACCAGATATGGTGATATCGTAGGCCTGAGTTCCGGTCAGGGCATCCACAGACTGTGTTACGTGGGATGCTAGGATGGTTTGGCTGTTTTCTATGCCGGTTTTTGATAATTGATTTGCCATTTATGATTATAAATATTGATTAGAGTAGTATGAAATCACCACTTGCTGTAAAGGTGTGTAATGTATCTCCTCCTACGGTAGTTATTTGACCTCCTAGGGCTTGTGGTGCTCCTTGGTAGCGCATTATTACTATGCCTGATCCACCTCTAGACTTGGATTGATTATTTCTCCCATCCGGTCCTGCAGCTCCACCACCGCCGCCTGTGTTTGCTGAGCCTGTCATACCTAAATAATAATTTCCTGACTGTGTTGGAAGTCCTAATGTACCCCTATAGGTTGTGTTTCCTCCACCTCCTCCAATACCACCAGCAATAGGTATAGCACTATAACCAGCTCCGCCACCCCCGTAGTATGTTAATATACCAGTAATATCAGATCCTAATCCAGGTCCTGGGTAAGATCCGCTTCCTGGTCCGCCAGCTCCACCACCTCCGTTGTTACTACCATTATACCCGTAATACACACCGTTTATGGTTAATGCTGTACCTACAGGATTTCCTCCGCCGCCGCTTCCTCCCCAACCTCCATCATTTTGACTATAAGTTCCATAACCACCACCACCATTACCACCACCCCAGGCAAATACATCATTAAATGAGGATGATCTACCTATATACCCGGTTCCGTTAGCTGGTTCATTTCCGGATGTACCTCCATTACCTATAATAACTCTATTTCTTCCTGTATTAATAGTAGTGTATGCTTCAACTACAGCCCCACCACCACCTCCACCTTTTATATTATACACTCCGCCACCGCCGCCTCCACCAACTACTAATGTTCTAATAAATCTAGTTGCGGAAGATTGTTGCGGTAATCCAAAACGAGTACATTGTGTAGAATAATTTAATCCTATTTGACTAAAATTAGTAGATCCTTGGTATACCTTAACATTATAAATTGAGCCTGAGAATGCTAAATTTTGGGTGTTTGTATTTCCTACAAAGAGACTTGCTGTTGATGTTAAGTTTCCGGTTCCGTTAGCCTCTAATAATCCACCTGGGGTAGCCCCGTTGTTAAAAGTCATAGAAGCTCCAGCAACCGGAGTTCCGTAGGAGCTAACAATGTATGGAGAAAATCTAAAAGATGATACATAAGTTGAACCTGTAGTTAAAGTGCCTGAGGAACTAAATGATGCTGAAATAGTGGATGAAATATTACATTCTAAGTAAACTTTTCCTGACCCGCCTGATCCTGAAATATAAGCTCCCCAGTTTGGGAATGATCCTGAGTTTTTAGAAAATAACCAATGTATACCTTCTATTTGAGAAGGTCGAATTGATAAATCAACAGTAAGACTATCTGTACCGTAATTTGCTACCGTGCCTGGAAATTCCACTGAGGCCGACGGATTATCAAAGACTATCCCGCCTTTAAAGTCTGATGAAAAAGAG
>Ga0070746_10002039_pt1 | contig 12022 bp, 2 predicted proteins | sample VirMetDEL_Mar_21_FD_77016 | JGI IMG/M metagenome (GOLD analysis project Ga0070746, IMG submission 77016) | Aqueous microbial communities from the Delaware River and Bay under freshwater to marine salinity gradient to study organic matter... | ecosystem: Environmental > Aquatic > Marine > Coastal... | reverse complement strand
GAGCAGCGCGCGAGCTTGGAGGCCAACTGAACCAGATCCCGGGCAACGTGCCGGCGCAACAAGCGCTTATGGCCATGCTGCAGCCAATGGGAGCTGGTCAGAGCGCGGCCCAGATCAGCATGGGCGCTGACGCCAACGCTCGAGGTTACGCAAATCAAGCAGCGCAGCAAGGCTTGGCGTTCTTGAACTCGCTGTACCAGCAAGCCGGGGGGGCGGTGTAATAATGGACCCAATCACTATGGGTATCATAGCGGGTGCAGGAATGAGCGCTTTTGGTGCAGACCAGGAAGACAAAGCGCGCGACTCGCAAAGGCGCATGAATCGCGCGTTTACGAACACTCTGCGCGGCGCATACCAAAACGATCCGTTGCTCAATCAAATCCTGGGCAGCATGGGCAGCAATCTCGGTCAACCATTCGATCAAAACGCAGCTTTAGCGAGAGGCTACGAGCAGATCGGCGGCGTGCAGCAGCGGCGTACGTTCGACGCTATGCGCCGGCTAGCGAGGCAAGGTTTTGACGCTGGCGGCGCGCAGATGCAGCAGTTCCAGCAACAGAATCAACAGACCGCTAGCGCAGACATTGGCGCGCTCAGAGACATGGTTTCCATGCAATACGAAATGCAGAAGCCGCAAGTGATGATGCAACAGCTTGGTCAGTTCTTGCAAGGTACAGCAGGGACGCTTGGCACGGGCGCGCAGTTTGGCGTGCTAGGCAACATGGCGCCGAAAAGGAGGCCGCAGCCGCTGCGAGCGCCTAGAAGTGCAAACGGCTCGATGCCGCAAAATTTCGCTGCCGCAGGAGGTAACGTCTAATGGTTACGCTAGCGCAGTACCGCCAACAATATGGCGGCGGAGGCATGGGCGGAGAAGTCGCTAAAGGCGTAAGCGACATCCTGCAAGCTCTGCTGATGTACCAGCTCACGCAGCAAAAACAAGAGCGTGAAGACGAACAAACGCGATACGACCGCAGCACTGAGCAAAAAGCGTTTGCCTATGGACAAGCTCAAGCAACCATTGAGCACACTCGCTCTGAAATCGCAAGGATTCGTACTGAGCACGAGCAATCAGTACGAGGAGCGTTTGCCGCACACGGCACTCGAGTGGACCAAGACGACTATGATGCGCGACGCGATGTGGTTGTCCCATTCCGCTCCGAAACCGGAGACGACAACGAAGTAACGTTTAGTCTGTTTGACCCTGCAGCGCTTGGGGAAGCGCTCTACGAAGCTAACGCAGAGCTTTTCCAAAGAATCGAAGCGCTACAAGAAGTGATACGAGACCCACTGCTAAATCAGACATTCCAGGACGCGGGCATGAACCCGGATATGCTGGCTGGGGTAGTCGATAGAGAAGCAGATCCGCTCATAGAGTCGGCTAAAGGCGTGTACTCCATGTTGATGCACTCCTCTGAGCAGGGGGCTAAAGCTGCAGGTGCATTCCGAGATCGTCAAGTAGCCGGTGTCGCAATGCCGACTAGCGATTTTCAGAAACAGCAATCTATTCTCATGGGTCGTTACATGCCGGAGATGGCTGAAACAACTGACGACTTTCAGGGACTTGGCGCTCTACTTCCGATAAGCCCAAGCAACGAAGCTAAGGCGGCAGATCTTAAACGGATTGCTGCGAGCACGGGCTCTCCTGAAGACGACGCGATGGTCGATAAGATTCTTAAAAGCCAAAGCGACGAGAAGTCTGATCTAAAGGGAAGACATATCGTTAGCGATAGCGCGATGTACGCAGAACAAGGCATGGATGAAATTGACTCCGACCTCAACTACTTCTCGCGCTACAGGCAAGCCGTAGAAGAGTTTATGGCGGGCAACATGAAGCCAACGAAGTACGAGCTTATTTCGCGTTCATTCGACGAATCTGGGCGTGTCAATCAAGTCGATACGTTTACCGGCGAACTAGGCAGCCGAAAAGCGCGACTGTTTGACAGAAATGCGCGAAAACAAGGCAACGAAACTAGACTCGTAGCAACGCTAAACGACGGCGACTACATGTATGCAGTCGAAATGGAAGCCTTTCCCGCGATGTACCGCGATGAACAAGACGAGAACTTTGCTACGCAAGCGCAATACGCTGCACGAAAGCAGTGGGAGAAATTCGTTGCACCAGCTAACACTGTTCCCTTGAACGATGACAGGGCAAACCAAGCGGCATACAAAACGTTTGGGGGGGATATGCTACGCCCTCCAAAGACGGCTTCGCGCTGGTTGCCATCGTCTTCCCGACGCCCTCCACGCGTAGTGGACGCTTCCAATGAGAAACGCACAGAGCTGCAAGTGCCGGCAGGAGACATTTTAAGCGACCCTCGGTTGAACGCCGAAGGCATACTCATGCCGGGCGACGAAGCAGTCTTGCCAACAGAGGGAATGCCTTCGGCGTTCGCCGGGTTCCCTGTCGAAGCCCCGGGGCTGCCGCCAATTGACATCGGTGGCGCGTTCGCCGGGCAGCCGCCAGTCGACACCGGTGACGCGTTCGCCGGGCTGCCGCCTGAATTTGGGATGCTATTGGGACCGGCGTTGAATCCAGGGCCACCTGCTGCGGCATACCCGGACATGCCCCCTGCGTTCCCTTTGCAGGAAGGGATTCTGGGGTATAAGCCGCCGACTAATGCGCTAAACGATCAGCCCGCAATTTCTCCACAAATGCAGGCTCAAAATGAACTAGACCGTTTGCGCTTCCTGACGAGCGAGGAAGCTGCGACGATGTTTGCTGCTGGCGAAGAAAGAGAGCGGCAACGGCAAGGGGCTATGGAAAACTTCCTGCTCTTGCAGGACTTGTCTAATGACATTAACCAAGAACAAGAGCGGCAACGGCTGGGGGCAATGCAAAACTACGAGCTGCTAAAGGGCTGGCTTGGTGACAGAAATGAGTACGAAACGAGTGTGCGCGATGCTGACATGCCTTCTGCGTACCCCTTGCAAGAAGGGATTCTGCGGGACAGGGGCGCAGAAAATCTCGATCTGCTACAAGATATTATCCGGCTAGGGAAGAAGCAGACCAAGCAAAAAGCCAGCGATCCCGATCGGCGCGGTTCGGAAGCCGTAAGTTCTTTGTTGGAATTGTCTCGCGAAGCAGCAGAACTAGAGGAATACAACAAATTCCTGCAACGCATGTACGGTTCGAGAAACAAGTAATGTTGCTTGAGGGAAACTACTAACGATGCCCATTAGTTATCGCAACCCGAACAACATGTCAGCGAATCCAGAGCCTGATCCTACGGCGCTGCCTGTGCCGAAGATACCTAGTGCTTCGCTAGATCCGTTCGTGGGTACGATAAACAAAATGGCCAACGCCGGCATACTTAACAGCACGTTCGCCAATCAAGCAATTGTTCGTTCGCTGCGCAACCGCACGTTTACGCAGACGGGCGAAATTTCAGAGCGCATGGCACAGAGGCCAGCGCAGCTCTTTCCTAGCGGAGCGCAGCTAGACGATGAAACATTAGCAGAGTTCAACAACATCGCGTGGCGTCAATTGCCGCGAGCCAATTCACCGGAAGCAATTGGAGCGTTGATCCCACGCGAGCACACAGACAGCGGTGGTTTCTTAGCGCTCCTCGAGAACTTCGCGCGCCTCAACTACGCGATTTCGGGCGCAGTGAACGCCACGATTAACTTGGCGCAAGGCGAAACCGAAGAGACGAACATCCTCAAAGAAGCGTGGCGCGGGTTCACTATGAAAGACCGCGAGACGATGAGCTACGTCTTGCGCAATTTGGGGTGGACGGGCGAGGACGGAGCGACCTACTACGTGCGCGGCTTTGTGGGATTCGTAGCGGACGTCGTTACTGATCCACTGACGTTCACGAAAGCCGGCAGCAAGATTGCAGCGGCAGTGCGTCAGCCCGACTCTACGTTGCGGGCAAGCAGCGCGCTGCGCTCAGACCCAGTTAAATTCCTCGGCAAAAACGGCGCTAAAATGACACCGCAGCTAGCGTTGAGCCAGCTTGCGGAAGAAATGGTCGACGAGTCGATTAAAAGAGCGCAAGGGGTTAGCAGCATAGACGACCTAGCCGTCAAGCTGGCGGACCCGGTCGAACAACAAGCCGCTAATGTGCTTGCAAAAAGAGTAGCGGAGCGGCGCGCAAGGGAAGCGCTAAAGCGCGGCGACAAAGTTGCCGCCGACGACATGCTGCTAAAGGCAGTGAGTGCCGAAGAGCGGCTCGATCTAATCAACTACGCTACCAAAGATGTGATCGCTACGTTCGACATCCTTGCGCAAAACCGCAACGTCCAAGCAATCGACAAGCTGATGGACATCGCGGACAAGTCGGACGACTTCTGGCGGTCGCTGTTTACGCAAATGACAGTAGATCCCGACGTTGCGTACGAAGTTACGAAGCGCTTGCTGCAGCTTGACAATCTCGCAATGACGAAAGACGGACTGCGCAGTTACTTGGTAGGCGCAGACATTCTGAGCAGCAGATCGATTAATCGAGCTGGCCTTGGACGCATGCTCGACCCGGGCGGACTCAGCATTAAAGTGCCGTTCAAGCCCATTGAGTTCCGTCTGGCTCGTACGCAATTTCTAGATTCGTTTAAGCTGGCGCTGTCAGAAGCTACCAGCAAATCGTATCGCAGCACTAAAGAATGGCTGACTGGCGTAGACTTCAAGCCAATAAGTGGTCCAGCAAAACTAGGCTTTCAAGTCGTGGAAGGAGTTGCAGGTCGCGCGGGGGAAGCAATCCAACACGTAAGCCGCATATTTAATATCAGCAACAAACAAAACCCGCAACTTGCCGCAATCTTGCGCAAGCGCAACGCTATGCGGGATTACGCTGCGAGACAAGCCCAGTCAGTTGTCACTAAGTCTTTGTCGGTGGCAGGCAAACCACTAGACAACACCATGAACGAGGTGCTGTACGACGCGCTAGCGGAAGCAGAAGAGCGCGCAATGATTTGGATGGAAAATCAGTCGTACTTTGATCGCAAGCTAGCGCTGCAAGACAGAGAAATACAGCTCAAAAAAGAAGGCAAGTCTCCCGAGGAAATCCGGGAAGCGCTTGATGCGCTCGAGAAAGATCCGTCGCTAGGCTACGACAAAAAGATCGCAGAAGACCTCATCAAAACGGACAAGCGACTGGATACGTACGACCCAGCAGTGCGGCAGGAGCTATCAGAGCTAGCCGCCAAGCAAGACGACCTGTTCCGCGATATGTACGACGCAGCCAAAGCGCACGGGTCTGAGCGTGCGTTCATGGCGCAGTACCTGCCGACGCAATACGCCAACCTGCCAGAAAGCATGAAGTTCCGCCCGGGCCGGCGCCGAGCAGACGTGACTGGCGAAGACCCGTTTGCCAAGGTGCGCAAGCTGCAACGGTCTCAGGCGATCAAGCCTGAAGCTGACGGCGGACTAGGGCTAACGGTCAACAAGGATCTGTTCAACCTGTTGTACCAACGGCATCTTGCGGCAGAGTTTGCGCAGATTGAGCGGCAAATTGCCGGGCAGATTGTCGACAGCTTCGGCATTCACCCCGGACAAATTAACAGGGTGATGGACGAAACCTACGGCCCTACCGGCGTACTAGCGCAGAACCTGCTGGGCGCATTGCGTGTTGGCGACGGTCTAGCCGAACGCATGTGGACAGAATCTGAAGTCCTTGAGGCGTTCCCGCGCGTTCAGGAACTAAAGGATCTGGTGGAAACTGGCGAATTCAATCAGGCCGTAGAGTGGATTCAAAACAACGCAGACATCATGTCGCTTGCTTTGGTGCGCGGAAAGCATTCACTGCACGCCTTGTTCGCCGAGACAATGAACGAAAGCGTCAACACTCTGGTGACTGTGTTGGACAACATCAACACAGACCACAATCTGCTTCTTGACAAAATGACTCGAGACTTCGGGTTGTCAGGTCCCGGCCTTGAAGCGCAAGCTGCCAAGTTGTTCCCGGATCAGGCAGACCAGTTGCCTATGCTTGCTGTTGCGTACGGGCTCGCTTTCGAGCGGGCGGTGCAGCAGGCAGCTCTTACGCGAGGGATGAGCGTAAGCGGTGGCGACTTGATGTCGCAGTTCATGACGTCTGAGGGGGCGCACACAGCGTTGACTGCGCGCATCGTAGACCAGATGGGTGACGACGCGGCGCGCTTGTTTACCTTGCACGCGCTGGTGCAGTTCTACTCGGACATGCCAGCGGTACAAAAGGTAGCCAACGATCTGTTTGCTGCGCAACAAGCGAAGCTCGCAGCGGCTGCGGAAGCCTTTGCGGACGGTGTGGTAGGAGCAAAGCTGACAGCAGAGGGCGTCGGCTACGAGCAGTTGTTCGGCGCGCTGATGGGAACGTACTCTAAGACCGCTATGTGGGAGCTGTTTGAGAAACGGCTCGACGGCTCTCGGTCTGTCCAGAAAGGCGACCTGTTTACGGGGGCGCAAGCTGGAATCCTGGACGCGTACGATGAAGCCCTAGAGGTCATTGCCAGCCGGGGCGCCACGCCTGCAGAGCAGAAAGCGTTGATTGCGCAGCTCAACAGCGAAGCGTACGGCATTATGGGTCAGCACCCGCTTATTGCAGAGGCCACTGCAAGATACGGGTACACGATGGACACGTTGCCGAAATCTCTAGCCGACGACCCAGAGTACGTAGAATCGGTAATAGGGTACGTGCGCGCTCAGTACCGCAGAGCTAAGAACGCGGACCTCAACCTCTTCCGGCAGTCGCCGTACGTAGCGTCACCAGATGCTAAGAAAACTGCGATTCGACGAGATCTTCAAGAGAAGATCCAAGCCGGCATCGAGAAGTACAACATTGACAACGAAGCGAAAGAGATCCTGAGAGCAATTGCACTGAGGCCCGGACAGATGCACACGGGTTTGCAGTGGGCTCCGCAGCGCGGCATCGTGGCGATGTCGCAAGCCGCATATCGCAGACAGTTTGCCGGCGTTCTGAGAGAGCTACGCGGTGCTGCAGAAGCTAGCGTGCCAGACATAGCGTTGAAGCGCTTAGGGCTTAAAAAGATCGCGGAAGACATGAAGCTCACCAATCCTGTGCGTTACTCGCAGGAGCTGGCTGAGGCAGAGTTCAAGCTGATGACGATTACCGCAGAGCGGCTGAAGAAAATCGTCAAGCAGCAAAACATGGCAGATCCAGATCGAGCGCTAGCCGCAATCGAAGCGTACGAGACTGCGCTGCACGCAAGCATGAAGACCCCGTTCGAGATTGCGCCAGTAGCGTCGCAAATGCAGGCTTCCGGGCGCACGATGCGCGAAGCGTACCAAGAGATGGAAGAGGCGATTACCGAGCTTCGCGAAGCTATCGGGCCGTTGTTCTCTGACCCGACAGGCCAGCAGATACTGACGCAGCACATGTTCGACTCGATAGACGAGAGTCTTAAGGTCATGCAGTCCGCACGCGCCATGGCGGAGCGGATCAGCGCAGTGCGCCGGCACTTCCACACGTGGACTGCTAGCAACGCTCGGCTACTGTCTCTGACGGTTGAAGAGGTAGAGCCGATACTTAAAGAGCTGGACGACATTTACGCAGAATTGCGCGAGTCCGGCAGGCTGTTGTCCGAGCGACAGAACGAGCTGTATGTCATTGAAGAGATTGCGCTAGGGGAAGACTTTGCTACGCGCTTGCTGGCTAACGACGAGGTGCAAGGCAACTTCTGGACAATGCGCAAGGATCTGCGCGACGCAAAAGGCACGACAAGCACCGAAGCGGTTCTGGCAAGACATCAGCAATACGTCGCCGGCTTGCAGAAAGCGATTGCCAACAGCAAAGAAATCGCGAAGCGGGGGCCGGAATACGAGAAAGGACTGCGAGAGGCTCTAGAGGTAGGGCGCATACGCATTGAGCAGATCGAAGCAGTCGACAAGATTGCGCGCGAAGCAGCAAACTTCATTAACGCCGAAGCCTTGGACGACTTGAGCGATGTGAGGCTTAGCACCGGAATCTACAACTATGCGGTTGGCGTACCGCGCTTCGCTAAAATTGTCGACTCAATGTTCACGCTGATGGTAGCCGACAAGTGGTTGAAACGCGGAGACTTTACTGCGGGGTCATGGAACAGAGCGATAGACGACCTTGTTACCAACGGATCTGACGACAAGCACTTGGGGCCAGTCTGGGAATACTTCTCGACAGAGAAAGTCAAGGAAGGCGCAGATCCAAACAGCTTTAAGTTCCGCAAGCGATTCGTCATGTCTAGCATGACTAACGTAATGAAGCAGGGCAATGACGCCCTTGCCGGCACGCTAGGGATCTCTCCGACATCCAGCATGTGGATGACAACAACGCCAGCTACGACATACGCTGAGTTGCCGGACAAGCTCAATAGGTACCTTGATCTGAACAACAAAGCGTGGGGCGACATTACGAAAATCGAAAAGGTCCCTAGCGTTACTGCATTGCGCACTCTAGCTAAAGAGCTAGACGTAAAGTTGCCGGAGGAGTTTGGCGGCAGGCTAGACGTGCTAGCTAAAAAATTGCGCGAAGTCCCGGATTCGGATTTGAACATCGAATCGTTCTTGTCGGAAATCAAGAGCGCGCAGCGGCGTATTCTGAAAGAGTCGATTAAAGGTACGCGGGCTAAGGCTACCTTCAACCGATGGGCCAACAACGCGCTTCTGTCAACAGAAGAAACGCAGGCGCTGTTTGAGTACGCGCAGCAGCTCCGCGCGCACGAAGATGCGTGGCGAGAGGTCTCGGACGACTGGATCGAAACGCTAGTTGCTGAAGCCAACGCGAGTCGTCAACAAGCAGAAGAGCTGGCAGGGCGCGTGCGTGCGGTGGAAAAACGTCCCATTAGGGGCGTTAGCACAATCGAGCTGAGTCGCAAAGCGCCGACAACGCCACGGTGGTACAGCAGGCGCAGGCAAAGCACGCTAACGCCGCGAAAGTGGACTAGAGCTAACGTGCAGCGCCTGAAAAATTTCAGGGCAACCGGGCAGCTTGCCGACGACAACGTCGACTGGTGGATGCGCTCGAGGTCAGCGACCCTTATTGATGAAGCGACGTATCTGGTACGCAAGAAGCAACTGCTAGATGAAGCAGATGCGTACGACACGTTTGCAGAGTACTTGAACGGCTTGCATGTAATTCAGACGGAGATCTTCGAGCAAACGTTCAAGAAGGACGTAGAGTACGCAAACTGGGCAACAGACCCAGAGGCCACAGAGCTACTCCTGAAAACGTTTTTCCCGGACGGCATGCTGGATGACATCCCGCTAGGGCAGACACAAACGATTGTCCCTGGCATTGAGCAAGTCGCAAAGGAAACCATAACGGGTGATGACATTGCCAATAAAATGGGCTTGAAGGACAAGCAGTTTCACATGGCAATGTCCGATTTCACCAACCGTGGGCTGACCAACATCGGTCAGGGCACCGAGTGGAACGTGCTGTACGAAGGCTTGATGCGGCGATACGAAGCCGTTCAGGGCATTGATATGGGCACGTACGGTGCGGGCAGACGGACAATAGAGTTTGACGACCCCGAAGAGTACGCCGCCCCTGAAAATCTGTTCATCATTGAGCGACAAAACGATTTTCAGACGTGGCTGGAGTCCGCCCCAGCGGCGGACGAAGTGGCGGAGCTAGCGGCAGTCCGGCTCGAGGCTAGAGATCTGCTCGCAAAACTCGAAGGCAAGCCGCTGATCGTTCCGTCTGATCTCGAGCGGGAGTGGATGGAACGGGTCTACGTCGCAGCAAACACGACTACGGCCACGGTGCCGGATGCGCCCGAGTTCATGCAGAGGTTTCTTGGCGACATCGCGAAAGTCAACAACGCCGGCTCGGCGAAACAGCGTGGGCAAGCAGCGTCGTGGTTTGCTCGCGAGGCTAGATCGGCAGACCTGCTTGCGTTGCGTCAGGCCGGCGCGCGGCATTTCTACGGAGGCACGGATTACGACCCGGCAATGGACGACTTGCTGCAGTTCATTGGCACCGGGGACGCTAAACACCTGACGCCACGTGTGCAGTTCTGGGCGCGAGTGTTCGGCATTTGGGATTTCGGGCCGCGACCGCTTACAAAGAAACAGCGCAACGCGATCAAGCGAGGTTACGATCTCAGAAAGCAGAAGGACCGCTTCGCTGACGAAGAAGTACCGTTTACTGAGAAGAGGGCGCTGGCGGGCCTGAAGCAGGCGCACCAAGCAACCGCGCTAGTGTCCGTGGGGCCAAAAACCATGCAACGTCTTACGGGCCAAGTGCGCAGGTACACCAAGATTTTTACCGGGCCGGGCGGCAAACGGATTAAGGGCCGCCAGAGCGTTCGATACAAAGTGCTGCGCGAGGCTATCTCGGGGGTCACAGACAACATTGTCCCGCAGGCGAACAAGCTAGCTCCGCTAATGGAACAGGCGCAGCTCGCGCAGGCTAAACTGCCCGCCTTGGAAGCAGCGTTAGCCAGAGCCGAAGAATCTAAAAAGGTGCTGTTGCAGCTCGGCCCAGAAGCAACGCCGAACGTGCGCGCGATGCGATCCATGATCAATTACATGCAGTTCAGGAACCTGCAACAACAGCACGTAGCGTTCTCTAAACTTCTCGCCATGATCCCGCATCCAGATGACCAAGCGTTTGTGCGCATTCTGACAGCAAGGCAAGGGGACCGGGCATTCGGCGGGACTGTCGGGAAAAGCATTGACGAGATCCGCACGACTGGGGCCGCCGGCGGCGGGCTCGACCTTGGCAACCTCGATAGTCTGGTGGCCCAGGCGGACGCCTATACGGTAGCAAGCGCGCAATGGTCTAAGATCATTGCAGACAGCAGCCAAGCATTCCTGACGCGGCTAGGCATCGACCTGAACGTCGTGCACGACCGAGAGCTGTTCGTTAAGGCCCTCGACGCTGCAGGCATTAAGTTCGACGAGAAAGCCAACATGTGGGTGCGGGGGTTGGTGACAGATCCGGTGACTTCGTCTGTCGACGTCATGGACCTGAACAGCATGATCAACGACGTCATGTCGTACTTCAGGGTAGTCGACAGCGGTTTGCCGAACGCGCCAATCCTAGAAGCGCAAGCCTACACCCTGACTAGAATTCTGCGCAACGCTATCCCCGACCCGGGCAAGCAGCAAATCATGCTGTACGCAGTTACGGGCATGACGGATCTAAGCTCGCTTACGGCGTTGCAAGCCGCGCACGCTATCAGCTTCTTGGGATCTAAGACGAACACTCAGATCACCGAGCTGGGCCTGAAGGCAGCAACGGACGCAAACTACGACCACGTGAAGCGTGTCGCCGCCGTGCAAGGCCGGCTGCCGAAGGCGGCAACTGTAGAGGCGACGCCCGAAGATTTTGTCGCGCCGCCGGGCAGCCCACATGAGCTCGTGCATCGCGAGTGGCCGAACCTGCAGGGGCAATTGAGTGCCGACGGGCTCGATCTCGGTGCCGGGTTCTACGTCGAGCGCCACGTGGCAAACGCTATCGACGACGCGATGCTGCGAGACGAATCGGTAACAGGGCCGATCAGAGAAATGCTAGCGCGGGTTATTGACCCAGTTACCAACACGTTTAAGTACGCCGCCACGGCGATTCACCCTGCGTTCATTGTACGTAACCTTGTGGACGGATTTGTGCGCAGCATGTTGGCGCTAGGCATCAAGGCGTTTAATGCCAAGCGCAACTACGACATGTACAAAATCATGTCGGCGCAAAACCTGAAGGCTGGCGAACGATTCGTAACGATTAGGGGGCAGCGATACGACGCATTGTTCCTGCGCGACATGTTCGAGCGGCACGGAGGTGGCGTCACTTTCGAGGAGAAGCTCGGCATCACGCGCGTGGGAGTAAGCGGGATTACTGACCCTCGCAATCATCCCTTTGCAGACAACTTTATCTTTAAGGGCCTAAACAAACTCAAGAACGTTGTCGACAACATCAACGGTTCTGGCGACAACATGTTCCGATTGAACATTTTTATCGATGGGCTGGAGCAAGGGATGGTTGCGTCTGACGCAATCACTCGGATGCACAAGGTCATGTTCGATTACCAGTACGCGTTGAGTCCGTTTGAGCGAGACGTAATGCGCAGGATCTTCCCGTTCTATACGTTCTCTCGGTTCAACGTACCGCTG
>Ga0070746_10002038_pt1 | contig 12024 bp, 20 predicted proteins | sample VirMetDEL_Mar_21_FD_77016 | JGI IMG/M metagenome (GOLD analysis project Ga0070746, IMG submission 77016) | Aqueous microbial communities from the Delaware River and Bay under freshwater to marine salinity gradient to study organic matter... | ecosystem: Environmental > Aquatic > Marine >... | reverse complement strand
CTACTAAATCCATAAAATACTCTAGAGGTAAAATGTATGATGACTTTCTAGAAGATATTAGTAAAGATAAATCTATTTTGTCTTTACCGATTAGAAAACTCGCAGAAGTTTATCAAACATCTCATACTTCTATTCGTCGCTGGAAAAACTCACTCTAATCGTTCATCCTATGTTTGAATTATTACTTTATTCTGGCATATCATGTGAAGATGCATCTCAAATTATTGAGCGTGCAAAAAAGAATGAAGAGTTGTCCAATCTCATTAAGCAGGAAATTGTTCTGACTATAGAGGAAGCAACTCCTGAATGCCCATGGGACGCAAACGACTGAAGGAACGGGAGATTAAATTCACCCTAGTATTTCAGGAGTAACTACTATGAACACTTTAAATATGATCAAGCAGCAGATTCAAAAAGCATCTGCACTTCATGATGCACAGATCGCTCATACTGCATATCGTGGTATTGAGTATTCTGTGTGTGATCATAACCCCAAAGAGACCCATGGCACATTCTGCTATCGTGGTCACACTTACAACAAGTGATTGTCAAAAGAACCATTTGGTGTTAGAGTGGGAGTAGCAATACTCCCCTTTTTTTATGGAGAAAGACAAACTTAAATTGATTGTCAGAAACTTAAAACTATTGGTTGATGCACTGGAGTCTGAAGTATATTCAGATGTAGAAGCATACAAGACCCAGTATCAAGCACCTATTACAGACTACGAAGAAATTTTTGATGATGATGATGGATACCCAGACTAATTCTGATTGGAGGTACACAGAAGAGCGTCTCAAACTTAGAGAGAATTGTCTGTCAATATTGCTCAATAAATATGGAAATGTTAGGATAGAAGAACAAGACTATTCTACACAAGACATTTATGAGTGTGTTGATACTTGGATCTCACAAGGAAACAAATCTTCCTCTGGAATCTCAGCATATTTCAAAGCATACTTCAGAGGAAATAACAATGTATGAAGAACTAGACACATTTGAGAGAGCTCTTCAACACTTTGGTACAAGGGTAGAGGTTATTGCTGCCATGGAAATGGGTGGTAGAATATCTGCTGAAGATGCATACCAAATGATTAAATCAGAACTAAAAGAACTCAAAAAGATTAGAAAACAGGAGAAGAAATGAAAGTCACTCTATTATCAGTTACTCCAGATGCAGAGAAGCATATTGCCTATTGTGCACGTGTAAGCAATCCCTCTAACCAGGGGAATGATTCTTTTGATGGTCTTTTGAAGTATTGCATTAAGCACAAGCACTGGAGTATCTTTGAGCAAGCATTCATGACTCTGGAAATTGAAACCAGTAGGGCAATTGCAGCTCAAATACTGCGTCATAGGTCCTTTACATTTCAGGAATTTTCACAACGATATGCTGACAGCAGTCTCCTAGGTGAAGCAATTCCTATCCCTGAGTTCAGACGTCAGGACACCAAGAATCGCCAGAACTCCATTGATGACCTTGATCCTTTTGAGATTCAGAGACTTGAGATGCAAACTCAGACATTGTTTGATTCTGCTATGGCACTGTATCAACAGATGCTAGATAAGGGTGTGGCAAAGGAGTGTGCTCGTATGGTGCTTCCCCTTGCTGTACCAACAAGAATGTACATGAGTGGTTCACTGCGATCATGGATGCATTATATTGACCTGAGGTCTGCTAATGGCACTCAGAAGGAGCACATGGACATTGCTAATGAATGTAAAAGGATCTTTGCAGAGCAGTTCCCCACTATTGGCACTGCTCTGGAGTGGGTCTAAATATAAAAACATTGTGAGGTGATGTGATGGCAACATATCCTGTAAAGCATAAGGAAACAGGCGAGACCAAAGAGGTCAAGATGAGTGTTCATGACTGGGATCAATGGCGTAAAGATAATCCTGATTGGGAAAGATTTTATACACCAGAAAATGCTCCAGGAATGGGACTTGAAATGGGTGAGACATTTGGAAAACTATATTCCAAATACCCAGGATGGAAGGATGTTATTAGTAAAGCAAAGAAACAACCAGGTTCAAATCTCAAACATTACGACTAATTTAATATGCCTAGAAAAAGCAAGTCAGGAATTGGTAGCACTAATCCAGTGCCATTTGGTATGAGTAATAAAACTATGAAAAGGAAAAAGCCAATCAATCTAGATTATATTAAAAAGATTGAAGCCCTGACTGATAACCAAGATTTATTCTTTGAGCAGTACAGAGAAAATCAAAATATGGTTGCCTATGGGTGTGCTGGCACAGGCAAGACCTTTATTACCCTCTACAATGCTCTTCTAGATGTCTTAGACCCTAAGACACCCTATGAGAAGATCTACATTGTCAGATCCCTTGTGGCTACCAGAGAGATTGGTTTCCTGCCTGGTGACCATGAAGACAAGTCATCTCTTTACCAGATTCCATATAAGAATATGGTAAAGTATATGTTTGAGATGCCTGATGACAATGCATTTGAGATGCTCTATGCTAATCTCAAAGCACAAGGAACTATTAGTTTCTGGAGCACCTCATTTATTAGAGGCACCACATTTGACAATGCTATCATTATTGTTGATGAATTTCAGAACCTCAACTTTCATGAACTTGACTCTATGATTACTAGGGTTGGTGAAAATTCTAAATTGATGTTCTGTGGTGATGCCACTCAATCTGACCTGATTAAGACTGCAGAGAGAAATGGAATCGTAGATTTCATTCGTATCCTAAAGAACATGCCTTCATTCAGTATGGTAGAATTTGAGGCAGAGGACATTTGTAGAAGTGGACTTGTGAAGGAATACATTATTGCTAAACATGAACTAGGTTTATGACTTTTACCCACATTGAAATTGATTATCCAACTCTAGACAGAGAAACTATTGATGGTGTTAGATATTATGATACTCCTACAGGAGAAAAGTTAGTATCCATTACTTCTGTCATTAGTCATTACAATCGTGAAATTTTCAGAGAATGGAGAGCAAAGGTTGGTAATGAAGAGGCAAACAGGGTTACTAAACAAGCAACCAGCAGAGGTACAGATATGCATACCCTTGCTGAGTCTCACCTTCGTAATCTTGAACTGCCTTCAGTACAACCACTATCTGAATATCTTTTCAAGCAGGCAAAACCTGACCTAGATAAGATAGACAAGATTCATGCAATTGAACAAGCACTGTTCAGCAAAGAACTAGGTGTTGCAGGAACAGTGGATTGCATTGCTGAGTATGAGGGTGAACTTGCAGTCATTGACTTTAAGACAAGCAAAAAACCAAAACCAAAGAAGTGGATTGAGCATTATTTCGTGCAGTGTGCTGCCTACGCTTGCATGTTATATGAAATGACTGGTATAATGGTAAAGAAATTTGTTATCATTATGTCCTGTGAAAATGGAGAATGTGTTGTCTATGAAGAATATGATAAGAGAAAGTACATCAGGTTACTCTCAAAATATATTAGAGAGTTTGTTGAATTCAAACTACAAGAATATGTCTCAACCTAAAGAAAATAGTATTGATAAGATTCTAGAAAGTAAATTCTACTGCTCTCGTAAGTTTGCAGAAGAAATAGAATCCATTGTTCATGAAAACGGTGGAATGAGTTATGTTGATGCCATTGTCTTCTTTTGCGAAAAAAACAATGTTGATGTAGAATCAGTACCCAAGTTGATTTCCAAACCACTTAAGGAAAAACTTAAGTGTGAAGCAATGGAACTCAACTTACTGAAAAGAACATCACATGCCAAACTTCCATTATGATACCAAAAGTGTCACCTTTTGATGCATACAAGTCTTACCTGGGACTAAAGAATCATTTCACAAGAGAGTCATATGATTACCATAAGTATTGTGGTAAGTCACGTGCCTCTCTTCAAAGTTTCTACAAACGTAAAGATCGTTTTTTCTTTGAAAAATTAAGTAGGCAAAAGGATGATAGTGAAGTTATTGAATTCTTTGTCTCTAACTTCGTATCTTGTGATGATCCTCAGTCTTTGTGGATTGGTGAGATTGTTAGAAATGGAGAGCAGAACTACACAGATTGGAAACGCAGATTACAATCACTTGCTTATACTTTTAAGACAGAAGTAGAAAGTGTTTTTGATGGTAAGAACTTTGATGATATGTTTAAGATAGAGGGAACAAAACACCCTCCCATTGTTAAAGAGCATCTTGCTAAAAACATTTCACTTGAAACATTGGTTCTCCTTAATAAGATCATTGGATTCAAATCAAAGTTTGATAAGAAGATGGATGATCCTGTCTGGAAATTTTTGTCAATGAGAATAGATAAATATGATACATTCATATCTGTGGATGTGTTTCGCTATAAGAAAATTTTGAAGAAAGTAGTTTGTGGAGAGTAATGAGTTTCTTTCAATCACAATTCGTTCAGCAAGAAATGAAAGAAATTGCTGATCTTCAAGAAAATATCTATTCAAAGGTGTTTTCTTTTTCCAACATGGATAAAGCAGATAAGCTTGAACATGTAGAAATGTTAGAGGAGTTGCTAAAGAAGCAACAAGTTCTGTATACTAGGATGAGTCTGTCTGAGGACCCTGAAGCAAAGCAGATGAAGGAGAGTATCATTTCTTCTGCAAGACAACTTGGATTTCCACCTGATGTGGATCTTGGTTATGTGTTTTCTAATATGGCGAATATTATAGAAAACATGAAGAAGTCCATTAATGAGTCTACTTGACAACCCAATCAAAAAGTCCTATTATTCATGGTTCAAGAGGCTGCCTGATCCTCCCCCAAGCCAAAGGACAAAAGCCAAATACAACCAATACGGAGTATATCAAATGTCTTTCTCTGACCTTAAGAAACAAAGCTCTTTGGGCTCTTTAACAGCAAAGCTGACTAAAGAAGCCGAGAAGATGAATAACAAAGGAGGAGGTGGTGCTGATGACCGCCTGTGGAAACCAGAAATGGATAAGTCTGGTAATGGATATGCAGTTATTCGTTTCCTTCCTGCACCTGATGGAGAGGATCTCCCTTGGGTTAAACTGTTCTCTCATGCCTTCCAAGGACCTGGTGGGTGGTATATTGAGAACTCTCTGACCACTATTGGTGGAAAGGATCCTGTTGGTGAACTTAACAGGGAACTCTGGAACAGTGGTAATGAAAAGGATAAGGAAACTGTTCGCAAGCAAAAGCGTAAACTCTCTTTCTACGCCAACATCTATGTTGTAAAAGATCCTGCTAATCCTCAAAATGAGGGTGGAGTATTCCTCTACAAGTTTGGTAAGAAGATCTTTGACAAGATCATGGATGCAATGCAACCTGAGTTTGAAGATGAAACCCCCATCAATCCCTTTGATTTCTGGCAGGGTGCTAACTTCAAACTGAAACTGAAGAAAGTTGCTGGTTACTGGAACTATGACTCTTCAGAGTTTGATCGTCCTGGTCCTCTTCTGGATGATGATGATGCCATGGAAGCAATCTGGAAGAAGCAGTATTCACTGAGTGCATTTACTGCTGCTGATCAGTTCAAGTCTTATGATGAACTGAAGAAGCGTCTTGACTATGTTCTTGGCAACAAGTCTACCCGTATGACAACAGTAGAAGAGGAAACAGAGTATGATAACTACGCAGCAACAGAGCAAAAGTCTGTCAGTGAGGAAGAAGTATTGCGAAAGCTTGAAACCTCCTATCAACAGTCAAAGGCAGCTGCTGAAGACAGTTCAACTAGTTCTGCTGATGACGAAGATGACGATGCTATGAGTTACTTCGCTAAACTTGCAGATAGTTGATGAAGTATAATCAAATCTGTCTTACACTTTTAGTGATAGCAGCATATGTAAATCTTCTGAGGGGGTAACACCCCTCTTTTTTTCTAGGTATAAACTAGTAGGCATAAATTTTTGTATCTATTTTAACCAAATTCCTATACATATGATAGAATTGAAGAGGAGGTAAAAGATAATGCACTGAAAACACAATTTTATATTATGTTTAAGTAGTTAGTGGAGGTAACATGCACAATTTAATTTCACATAACCAATTGGCAGGTTGGAAGCAAAGCGTTGAGAGGTTAACTCAAACTCTAGATAGGTCACTAGAAGAGACACATTTACTTAATGATTACTATAACTGCCTTATCGAATGTGATGATGATCAAGCATCATGCAAACGAATTTGTAGGAGGATTTTAGAATAATTTAAAAGGGGGACTAATAATCCCCCCTTTTTTTTATTCATATAATCTGATATTTTCGCCAACTGCTAGATTATCATTGACATATTGACTACTTCCACTCTGATAAAGAAGACCGTCTTCAAGGTCATTAAGGATTTGATTTAGATATGTTGGTTTTACGAGGTAGATATTTCTTTTTTTATCCTGGATCTTATCTTCATATTCATAGTTAGTGACACTAGCAATTACATTAGTGTTTGTGATCACCTGGTTCAAACCACTATCAAAGTAAGTGAGAGTAAAGGTGCTTTGTACTTCAAGACCAGATTTTAAAACTGTTCTTCCATTGCTGTCTTTAATCTGATTTGTTTCATAGTGATGAATCTCATTGAATGCAGTTTCAGAACCATACTTGCTTATCATAAAGTTGTAAAATGATTTCTGAGATAATGGCCATTCTTCTTCCACATTGATGATGTTGTTGGCAAGTAGAACTAACCAGTCTAGATATTGATCATCATATATTTTGAATGCAACATTGTCTGGTCTTTCATCACCAATAATTTTATACTGAGTGAAGAAGTTGATGTTTTGAAAAAGATCTGGATTGATCTTTGCTCTTCTAAAAAGATTCTTTACTTGAATATAGTCACTAATGTTTTTAGCATTAGGAAGACGACTTACATAATCAAAGTTAGGAAGGTATCTGAAATAAGGTAATGCCATTTTTAATAACCCATTGTTTTATGTGAATTGTAGTCTTCAGCATAGTCATCTTGATAGATTGGTTCAAGTTCACTAAAACTCATGGAGATTGCATAGGATGTAAGAGAACCATCTTCTCCATATGTGGCATATGATCCATCAGGAGTGTAATTCACAGTGAAGTTTGTCATAGCACAAGGCTTAAACTTATTTAAGTATGGGTGAAGTTCTTCAGTTCTGTTGTATTCACTAAAGATGTACTCTAACTGAAAGATGTTTGGTGACAATAAGAATAGATTATTTGTAGATCTTTGAGCAGCCATGTTCATCTTAAAAGATCTGATGATCTTTTTAATCATTTCTGCTTCTGGTTTACTTCTTGGTGTTAATCTGAAATCAAAGTTGAATGTTCTCATTCTAGGTCCAGAGAACAGCAATTCCATGTTAGGATTGATGACTGCACCTGTTGCTCTTCCTTGAAGATTTGATCCTACAGCTTGACCAGCAAAATAAGCAAAGATGAAGTCTTTAAGACTATCATCTGTAATCATTTCCATTGCTCTGTCTCCAGCTTGACTAAAAGCGTTTTTTATTTGTTTGAAGTCTGTTTCTGCGATTCCTCCTGCAATGCCCATACTGAAATTTCCCAACGCTGCTCTAATGGGATCAAGACTATCACCACCCCAATCAACTGAATTTGTTTCAGAGAGATTGGGTTGCATGGGAAGAATCACTGAAGTGATTGGAGTTTTTGTTTTATATCTTTGTACTGCATTTGTTCTAGAACCAGGACTGAAGTTTAAACCACCTGGAACATATTTGTAGGATGTTATTTTAATAAAGTCATATGGTAGTCCTGTAGGTGGTAAATCAAGTGGATATCTTAAATTTTTCTCTATAACTTCAATATTTTTTAATGTTTCTCCTACTGATGTTTCACTTGTATCTGGAACTGGATTTAAAGATGGGTCTGTTTGAACAGGTCCATTTGCTGGTTGGGTTCCATTTGGTGAAGGTAAAACAGGTGCTGGTGGCAAAGTGGTTACTGGTGGCACAATGCCTTGTCCTGTAATGGTGCCTGTTCCAGCACTATTAACAGTAGATCCACCAATTGGATCCTTTACTCCAGGAACTAAGGTATCAATTACAAATCTAGATCTTTGATCTTCTGCTTCAGTTGCATTTGCATAATTATTATTATTGTTTAAAACTGCTGCCCTATCATTGTTGTACTTAGGTATTTCATTTTTAAAAAATAATGAATTGATTTCACTTTGAGATAGATTTTTTCCATTAACTCTATTATAAGTATTGGTCAAAAGTGGAAGACCTTGGCTAAGTAGATTATCAGTATATTTCCATTTGTTTATTTTTCTGGGTCTTCTACTAGGGTCATTAGGGTCATCTACGAAATAAGTTTCCGCAATTTGAACCCAATCATTGAGTACATTTTTAATATACACTCTAGTATTGCCTGTGGCATTGTCTACCTCAGACTTTGTGATTAGTTTATCCCAATTTCTAGAGCCAGCACCTACAGTAGCCATTAGACAATATTTTTAGTTATTTATCTTGAAGTTTTGATATGGAATTGATCTAGCATCATTCAATTCAAGTGGATAGATTACATGGAGATTGCTCATAACTTCTTGCCAGGTATAGTTTCTATATGGATCAGCACCTCTTGCTGCCCAATGATAGTTGATACCTTTAAACCCCCACTGAAAGACACCAATACAAGCAATCAATGGGAATTGATCATATTCTATTCTAGGTGTTTTTGGTTGATAGATGAAAGTATAATACCTACCAACATCAGGAACAACTTCAACCTCTGAAAGCACTTCAATTAGAGCAAGCATTCTATCATCAGCAGTTGGTTGATTGATGATATCATCAACCACATATTCTAATCTATTTGTGTCGCTTTCTAGATACTCTTCTTGTTCCATATTGTTTGATGCCTAGTTCGTCTTCTGTTAGAATGAGAAACTCTACCCCATTATCCAGAGCAAACTCTTTTGCAGCAGCCCACTTGGCTTTATTTATCTCATAGGTTAAGCATTCATTGATGTACGTCTTTGTGACTCTATCTTTTTTTACTGGTGGTTTGGTCTGACGTTTTGGTTTAATTTCTACAAGATATTTCTTACCATCTTTTCTCTGAATCAATGCATCAGGATAGTATCTGTGAATCCTTCCATCCTTTGGTGACACATATGGGATTGAGAATTCTTCACTTGCCCACTTAACAATATCAGGAGTAAGATCACACCATCTGCAGAAGTGACGCTCCCAACTAGAACGACATATAATATTATTTGGATCACCCATATATTTTTCAGGGTTGGACGGTTTATAAATTGACTTTATACTTTCCGCCATACATAGTAATAGTAATCACGCCTATTTATAGATGGCAGGACCAAAGCCAAATAGTATTGGAACCTCAGCATTGAAGAGCAGGATTATGAATCTTGCTCAAACATCTGTATATCAGGTCAAAGTTCAACCGCCATCAGGTGTAGAAACTTTACTTGGTGGGTTGTATAAAAAATCAGGAAGAGATATAGATTTATTATGTACTGAAACAACACTTCCTGGTAGTTCACTTGCTACTCATGATGTCACTGCAGATTATCATGGTGTCACTGAAAAGATGGCATACAGGAGGATATATGATGACGTCATGGATATGACTTTTTATGTTGATAAAGGATATAAAGTTATAGATTTTTTTGATGGGTGGATTAATTATATTTCTGGAATGGGTTTGACTGCTTCTTATAACTCATATAATGATAGGAGATCTGGATACAGAATGTCCTATCCCAATAGATATAAGACTGACATTTTCGTCACAAAGTTTGAAAAGAATATAGTAGACAATGCATTATATTATAAATTCATAGATGCATTTCCTATTGCAATGAATTCAATGGCAGTGTCTTATGGTGATAGTGAGATACTAAAAGTTAATGTATCTTTCTCTTATGTGAGATACACAAAACAAAATCTTTCAAGCAGCAGTCCTGAAAGAATACTTCAAGCACAAAGAGACTTTGAAAGACGTCTGGATCAAGCAACTACTAGCACTGTAGCAGGTGTTAGGCAGCCTGTAAATTTCGGATTAACTGGTGCTGGAACTTTTTCAGAAGTTAATCAGAACTTGGCATAATAAATAATCACACTGAAAAACACTATAGGTCGTTATGCCTTTACCAAAAATTGCCACTCCAATTTATGAATTGGAATTGCCTTCTACAAAACAGACAATCAAATATAGACCTTTCTTAGTTAAGGAAGAAAAGTTGTTAGTTCTTGCTTTAGAGAGTCAGGATACTAAGCAAATTACAAATGGTATCACTGCTGTAATCAAGAGTTGTATCCTCACAAAGGGCATCAAAGTAGAAACACTCCCTACTTTTGACATTGAATATCTCTTCCTTAATATTAGAGGTAAGTCTGTTGGTGAAGAAGTGGAATTGAATATTGTTGCACCTGATGATGGAGAGACTGAAATTCCTATCAAGATTAATCTTGATGACATCAAAGTCATTGAAGATGAAGAGCACTCAAGGCAAATCAAGATTGATGATAACTTGATGATGGAGATGAAGTATCCTTCACTGGATCAATTCATTAAGAATAACTTTGACTTTGAAGAGGAGACTAATATTGATCAATCATTTGATTTGATTGGAACCTGTATTGATAAGATCTATACAGAAGATGAGGTATGGGCAACAGCAGACTGTACTAAGGAAGAAGTATCAGAGTTTCTTGGTCAGATGAACTCACTTCAGTTCAAGAAGATTGAAAAGTTTTTTGCCACTATGCCTAAACTTTCTCACACTGTTAAGGTTACTAATCCAGTAACAAAGAAAAAGAGTGAAGTGGTGTTGGAGGGTTTATCCAGTTTTTTCGTATAGGCATGATCCATATGGATCTTGAGGGATATTATAAACTCAATTTTGCCCTGATGCAGTACCATAAATATTCATTAACAGAGATTGAAAACCTCATTCCTTGGGAAAGAGATGTTTATGTGAATCTTCTACAGCAACACTTAGAAGACGAAGAACAAAAAGCAAAGGCACGACAGAATGGATGACATTCCAGAGGGTTTAGATGATCTACTGAATAGTATCAGAGGAGAAACTTCCTCTACTAAATCCTCTGCGCTTGCTATTGTCCCTAAGACAGAGAAGAAAGAAGAATCTTTAGTTACTGATGAAGTAGATGAGAGGATACTTAGAATTCTTGGTCTTGAAGATGTAACTGACATTGATTATGATACATATAAAACTCTCTTAAGAGAGAGAATGGCTGCTGGCAGAATGAGTGACAGCACTATTCCAACTGAAGAGATAGAATTATTAACTGAAGAGTTTAAACAGGTCAAGAGAAAGACTGGTAGATTCAAAGTCAAGAAGAAGAAAATCAACACTAGCACCTTCTTCAATGAGGCATCACAAGCAGCAACTGTAAAACCCATAAGAGCACTACCTCCTGCTGTTGAAGAGGGAGTAGAGGAACAGGAAGAGGAGCAGGAAGAGGAGGAAGAAAAAGTAAATGAAATCGCTGAGTTTATTGAAAAAGTATTAGAGCCTAGTCTTACTAAAATTGAAAAGAATCTTGAGAGTATTCTTGAAACACTTACTAAGCAAGCAAACTTAGAAAAGAAAGAAGCAGAAGCAGAAAATAAAGCAAGGCAAAAAGAAAAAAGAAGAGCAAGAGAAGCAGTTCTTGAAGGACAAAGTGGTGCAGATCAAGTAAAGAAGACTGCTGAAAGTATATCCAAACCTGCAATGAGTATCTTTGATTTCATTAAGGATTTTGTCTTGAATACTTTGATGGGTGGAGCATTTGGTTGGCTGCTTGATTTTCTAGCTGACCCAGCAGGAACCTGGGATAGGACTTGGAAAAATCTTGTTAATGGTATTATTGGTTTATTGAATGATGTAATAAAATTTCTTTATGATAATTTGATAATGCCTATCAATAGAGTTCTCCATGATATGAATTTATCTATTGAGGATATGGAGAAACAGATAAACTCCGCACTTACTTTGTTTGGTCAAAAAGGAATTACTCTACCAAGGATACCACTAATACCATTAGCACAAATACAACCTATTCCTCTTGCTGGACAACCACCAAACACAGGTGGTCCAATCATATTT
>Ga0070746_10002036_pt1 | contig 12026 bp, 13 predicted proteins | sample VirMetDEL_Mar_21_FD_77016 | JGI IMG/M metagenome (GOLD analysis project Ga0070746, IMG submission 77016) | Aqueous microbial communities from the Delaware River and Bay under freshwater to marine salinity gradient to study organic matter... | ecosystem: Environmental > Aquatic > Marine >... | reverse complement strand
TATTTATAAAATAAAAATAAAAACATATAATTTTTTTTTAATAAAATGTTATTAATTTTAAAAAAAAAAATAGAAAAGATAAAGATAAACTAATTTATATATAAAAATAAAGATATATAAATTTTTTTTTAATACATAATTTTATTAATAAATGTCTCATTTAAAAACTTATGCTGTTCCAAGAATTGTTAATTTTAATCCTTGTGCTGTTCCATCTCCAAATGAATAAACGGATATAACAATTCTATCATTTGAGGTTATTGCTGTTGTTTGAAGAGCTGGAGTATTGCTAAATGCTGTACCGTTTTGAATAGTTAAAGCACTTGAAGTTGAAATAATATCAAAACCGTTACTAGTTACTTTGATTTCTATTTGTGTTCCACTTGTTTGATTTGTTCTTAAACTTGCTTTAAGTCCTGTAATAGTCATATTTCTCGGCATGTGAAATACTGCTTTTGTTCCTGTTGAATTTACTGCTCCATCTTCAGAGGTTAATGGAATTATTAAATCATAAACTTGGGTAGGAACTGCTGAAACTGCGTTATCTACATATAATTTATTTGCTGCATCTGCGTCTGCGGTCGGTGCACCTACATTAATAATTTTATTTGTTAATAAGTTTACTTCATCACTAATTATAACCTGTCCTTTTGTGGTGGTTGTATTACTAACTAAATGTAAATGTGCTCCTGCGGTTTGTCCGCCATATAAATAAGAGTTATTTAATAAAAATGTATTTATAGAAGTTCCTGTTAAAGGTGTTGTGCCTAGTATCTGGTCTGTTGTTATTGAAGCGAATATTGGATTACCTGTCGTCTTAACATTTTGATTAACATTACTATCATAATCAGTTTTAAAGGTTGAAACATTAACATTATCAACATTTCCAACATTTATAATATTTAATGATCCTAAATTTAAATCTGTTGCCGTTTCAGTTAATTTTGATTTATCAACACTTGAACCATCAGTTGAATTAAATTTTAATAATTCACCTATAACAGTTGGTTGTGCTCCTGAATATGAAATACCTGAACCACCTAATAATCCATCAACATAATTTTTTGTAGCTACATCTTGTGCTAAAGTTGGATCTAGACAATTTACTATTTTATTATCTTGAGCTGATATTACTCCGTTTAAATTAATCTGATTACCTGTTGAAGGTGTTAAGTTTAAATTGCCTGATGTAGCTTCAATTGAACCATTATTTATAATAGTTGAATTGTAATTACCTGCCCCAGTTATATTTAGATTAGTCAAAAATAAATCATTTGTGGTTTCAAATAGTTTACTTTCTACAACCTCTGTTCCTAAAGTATTTGATATTTTAGAATGACTACCAACAGCAACAGGTACTGAACCCTGATAATTAACACCGCTATCACCTGCTGTGTCATTTCCAAAATATGTATTTCCTAAACCATCACTTTTTAAAACTTGTCCTGCTGTTCCTAATGTAGGAGGTTTTAAATTAAATGTAGTATTATCATCACAAGTAATCGTTAAATCACCAATCGGAGTAAAGTTTTTACAAGCAATGCTGATTAATTGATTTTCATCAATTCCATTAGTTTTAATAATATGATTAAGCGACATTATATATTATATTAAGATAATATATAAAATGTATAAGTGGCTATCTTTAAAATCAGTTTTAAAATATGAAGATGAAATGATTAAGGAAAAAGTAAGTGAAATTGCTCGTGGTAAAAATGGGTTTTTAACTGAATATAAAAATTATAAAACTGCTAATGCTATGTCAAATGCTAAAATTCCTGGTAAATTAATTTTATGGGGTAAAAAAAGAAATTTATTTATAGCAAGAACGCTACCAGCATATCAGAAAAATCCAACATATAGGAGATGGTTAAGTTTGATTGCTTGGGCTTACATGCCTGAAAAATTACATTAAATATTCTAAAACTACTTAAAAAAAATAAGACAATAAATAAATCAAAATTATATTAAAGAACAAGATAATAATTAAATATATTTATAATATATAATATAAAATGCCGTGTATATTTATTAGTAGTCAATCATTTGAAAACCCAATTATTCCTGGCGATACAATAATTGGCACTTCAACTGGAAATCAAAGAGACATGCCCTGGTCACATTATTATTTTTACTCTTATAGTGGTGTATTATTGAAACCTAGTCAATTATCAGCAATTCCAAATGGAGCAAAAATTACAAGAATAGAATATCAGTATGAGGTGCTTACCAATGGGACTTACGGAGTAGAAAATGTAGACAGCTATATGTTTCAAACTCCATCAACATTTACTGGTTTTCCTAGTAATACAAGAATTAATGGATATAGCAATGGTGTTGATGAATGGAATAATTCAATTACTAATTATTTTCAAACTGAATATAATACTACTATTCCACTTGTTAAAATATCATCAGATCCTAATATTATGTGGCGTGGACTGACTTTAACAAACCCATATCAGAACTTTGATAATACTAAAAACTTAATAATAATATTTAATTGTAAAGATGGATATTATTCACCTGGTTCTCAAACATATCCACGAGTTAAAGGAAACCTTAACACCAACACAGGAACATGCTATTTTGGTAGAAGAGATAGTTCGGCTTATCAATTAACGGATTATGTAAACAAACAATTAAACTTTTTTCCTAATATGAGAATATACTGGGAGTAAAAACTTTAGCAAAATTAAATTATATATTATATATTGTTATATTATATAATGTCAAGTTTTCAAGGCAATCAAGATAATATTTATTTAAATATTACAACAAATACTATTAATAGAACCGCATTTCAGTTTGATGAAAATCGTGTTCAACCAGTTTTAGATAAACCAACTGATTATCAATTAGGTGTTGTTAGATTTTCAGTACCAACAAATAGCATTCCTTTAATGAATTGGAGACCTGATTTTTATAAAATTGGTATTGAATTTAATGGAACTCTAAAAGAAAAATTTGTTGATTTTATTCCAAATTCTAGTTCAGGTCCACTTTATCCAAATACTATTGGTCAGTTATGGAGTTATCAAGAATATTGTGCTATTATGACTAATTGTTTAAAAGAATTACATGATGAGATTGTTTTAGCAGAACCCTCATTTCCAGCAAATACACCAATTTTAATGAAAATCCAACCTTCAACAAATATTATTAGTTTATATTGTCAAAGTGGATATGCAGATCCTCTAGTAAAAGTTTATTTTAATTTTGATTTAATTACAGAAACTGTTTTTCAATCATTTCAAGAAGAACCTGATAAATTTAGAATTATTATAAAAGATAAAAAAACAAATGCTACTACTTATGGCGGTGGTGGTTATATCATGTCTCAAGAGTATCCTACAACTGCATTAATTAGTAAATTAGATAAATTAATTTTTGAAACAAATTCAATTCCAGTTAATCCTGAACTATTGGGTACATCAACAAATGAAATTAGACAGGTTATTACTGATTTTAATTGTGCTAGTTTTTCAAGAGATACTTTAGCAATTCAATATTTTCCACAGGGACCTGTTAGACATTATGATATGAATTGTCATCATGCTTTAAATAGAATTGATTTAGTGGTTAAATGGGAAGATGTTTATGGAAATTTATTTCCTATTTATTTACAGTTAGATGATCAAATAAGAATTAAAATACATTTTAGAAAAAAAAAACAAAATATTATACAAGAAACTTTATATAAAAATCAAGAAACTAATTATTAAATTATTAAATTATTAAATTATTATTATAATATATAATGTCTACAATCTCGGCAGATGAAAATCTAATATATTATAATATTAACATAAAAAATACGACACAAGAAAGAATTATTCCTTCATTTGATGTAAACAGAGTACAACCCATTTTAAATAATCCATCAGATTATGAATTAGCAATTGTTAGATTTAGCATTCCTTTAACAAGTATTCCGTTATTTTTTTTTAAAAATGACGCTTATAAATTATCTTTAAAAATTGGAGCAAATAGTTATACTCAACCTATGATATGGTTACCAAATAATGCAGTTTATGATGATAAAGCAATTTATGATGTTCAACATCTTTTAGATATGATTAATAACGCTTGGGCGTTAGCATTTACAACATTAAAAAATAATAATACGGTTTTATCAACAAACCCACCTTTTATGTCATTTTCAAATTTAACAGATTTAATTACTTTAAATGTTCCTCAAACTTATTTAACAGATAATATTGAAATATATACTAATACACTAATGCATAGACAAATACATAATTTTTATGATTATTTCAATGAATCGGCAAATGTAGGAGATTTAAATTATAAATTTATTATTCAAAATTTATATGATAATAATCGTGTTATTAATGGAATTAATTATTATTATTTTACTCAACAATTTTCAAGTATTGCTAGTTTATCAGAATTAAAAAGCATTCAAGTTTTTACAGATAGCATTCCTGTTAATAAAGAACTTATTGGTAGTCAATTAAATAAAACTGAATCTTTTTTAACTGATTTTGAACCAATTGAAAGTAATACTTTTAGCAGTAATGGTTTGTTTCAGTTTTTCCCAAAAGGTCCGCTTAGATATATTGATTTATTATCTGTTGAACCTATGAATAGAATTAATTTAAATGTTAAATGGACTTCAATTAATCGTAATGTTGAAACATATTATTTAGAACCATCAGAAGAAATTTCTATGAAGTTATTATTTAGGAAAAAACAAAATCTTATTTTAGATAATTATATTAAAGAACAAATATATGATAAAATTAAGGTTATGTAATCTTTTTATATTCTCTTTATATATCATATAGATGTCTGCCTTACAAGATCAATCAACCCATATTTATTATAATGTTAGAATTAATGCTAATGAACAAACAAGAAAACACGCAACATTTAGTGTAAATAGAACTCAACCTCTTTTAGATAATCCTTCTGATTATGAAATGGCGGTAATTCGTTTTGCTCTTCCTTTAACATCTGTTCCGTTAATTGTTTTTAGAGACAATTATTATAAAGTAAGTTTAACATATGGATCATCAGTTTATACAGAAACTGTAACTTGGGTTCCAAATGGTAATGTTTATGATGATAAATATATTTATATTGTAAATGATTTTATTGATTTAATTAATACTTCTTTATCTGATGCATTCACTAGTTTAAAAGCAGATTATCCAGCGGTTACATCAACTGTTGCTCCTTTTATGAGTTTTAGCAGTATTTCAAATTTAATTACATTGAATTGTCCTGAAAGTTATTTAGCAGATAATATTAAAATATATGCTAATGAAGGATTATATTTAAAAATGAATACTTTTCATGATTACTATTTTCAATTACCTGCTGTTTCTCCATTAAATTATCAATTTGTTGTTCAAGATTTGTTTGATAATAAAGTTACATATAACGGAATTAATTATTTAGAAGCAACACAACAAACAGCTACAATTGGGACTATGTCAGATTTAAAATCTATTGAATTTTTAACTTCTAGCATTCCAGTAAATAGAGAATTACAAGGCGACCAAAAAAATATTACAAGTGATTTTTTAACTGATTTTGAACCTATTGAAAGTGAGAAATGGTACCCAGGCGGAGTTCTAAGTTTCTATCCTCAAGGTCCGTTGCGTTATTTAGATTTGCTTCAAACTGACCCATTAAATAGATTTGATTTAATGATAAATTGGAAAGCAAAAGATGGAAAGACTTACCCATACTACCTTCAAGGTGATCAATCTCTTACTATTAAAATTTTATTTAGAAAAAAAATAGTTGAAGATTTAGTTGATTTTATAGATGATAGCATTAATCAACAATTACAAAAATTAAAAGTATAATTATGTTAAAAAATGTCATTTAAGGAATTTTTAAAATTATTTTATATATATCTTTCATATTTAGGAGATATATATATAATTTTTAATCTTTCTAGTTTCAATTTTTTTTAAAATAAATTTTAATTTTTTTAATTTATTTTTTTTTCTATCTTTATATTATAATGTCTGCTATGGATCTCGTTAAAGTAATTGAACCAAGGTGTAATGTAAAAGAAGATGTGGAATCAGAACACATTGTATTGCAGGGGGGTATGAGATTAAACGAACAGGTCACAACCGCCAACTCGTGGGGCAATGAAACATCTACTCCAGTCCAGGCCTCTTTTACAATCAACCCTCCATCAACTCAAACAATAGTTGATCGCAACATGAAAGTAAAATGTTATTTTGAAATTTCTACTGATCAACCTCTAATTTTAGGTCGTGAAGATGCTCTTCGTCAGTTTCCTATCGCCTCTATTATGGATGTGCTAACTGTTCAGATTAACGGTGAAACCATTTCTGATAACATGGCTGATAAAATTCATGCTATGCTTTGCTATGGTAATGACGCTGAACAGCGTGGTGGAGATACCTCAACATCACCTTGTATGCCTGATATGTACCAGGAATATGCTGATTTTAATGATTATGGTTCTGGTAAAAATGCTTTAGCTGATTATGGTGAAAATGGTGGTAAAAATGAAGGTCGTGGTGGATTTCCTGTTGAGGTTTTATCTCCTACTTTATTTCGTGTAGAAGTAACTGAACCCCTTTTTATGTCTCCTTTCCTAAATGGTTTCAATCTTCAGCAGGAAGGTTTTGTAAATGTGAACCAGATGAATATTAATATGCGTTGGAAGAGTAATCTATCTCAGATTATGTCTCATTCTCGTTCTGGTAATCCTATAACATCTGTTGCAGTTAAAATGTGGAAAGCACCTGAAATTCTAACTACATTTATTACCCCTGATTTAACTCAGCAACTCCCTGCTCTTCAGGTTCTTCCTTACTCTAAAACACAGGAATACATTAGACAGATGTCTGTTCTAACTCCTGGTGAAGATACAGTTGTAGTAACTGATAGTATTCGTCTTTCACAAGTCCCTCGTAGAGTTTATATTTTTGCTCGTCATAACCGTGCTTTATCTGACCAGACCACAGCTGATAGTTATCTTGCTATTAACAACTTATCCATTCTATGGAATAATCAGTCTGGGCTCCTATCATCTGCTTCTGCTCAGGACTTATACCGCATTGCTGCTGATAATGGTTGCAATCTATCTTGGCCTCAGTTTTCAAAATATCGTGGTTCGGTAATGTGTCTTGAAATGGGTAAAGATATTGGTCTTCTTGATACTGAAGCACCTGGTGTTCAGGGTTCTTATACTCTACAGGTAACTGCACAGGTAGAAAATAAATCTAATTTTAACTTTACTGGTGAATTTTACCTTGTGGTACAGAACCAGGGAACATTCTCTATTTCTGAAAACTTTGCTCGTGCTTCTTTAGGAAACCTTAACCAGGCAATGGTTCTTTCTGCTAAACAGTCCCCTGAAATTCATCACCTAACTTATCATCAGCTTCAGGGAGGTTCATTCTTTTCTGGTCTGAAAAACATAGTACACAAAATTGCTCGTGGCGTTCAGCGTGTAGCTAATAACCGAATCGTAAAAGGTATTGTAGGAACTGTTGCTCCTGAATTTAGTGGTGCTTTATCTGGTGTTGGTAAATTTGCTGGTATGGCTGCAAATGCTACTGGCTCTGGTGTAAGTGGTGGTGCTATATCTGGTGGTCGTAGAATGAAACGCCTTTCTCGCCGTTAATATTTAGGAGATTAATTTTAAAATACTATTATTTAAGAGAAAACAACACATTAGATTTTAAATAATAAAAAAAAAAATTATTTCTTAAAAACTTATTTCTAAAAAAAAAAATAAAAAATAAAAAATAAAAAATAAAAATTAAAAATAATTACTATTTAAAAATTATTTTTAATTTTTTTATATTTATATAATATATAATGTCGCTTAATCACATACTTCAAAGTACTGTGCCTGATGATGAAACATTAGATGTGAAATTTAATGATCTTCAACTAACAGGTAAAATAGTTGGTCCTGGTGTAGCAACTACAACTTATAGTTCGGTAGATGGGACACGAAACCGAGGAGATATTGCTGGTTTTCATTCGTTTTTTAATGATGAATCTGCTTATGGAGATAGACGCATAATTGATCCATCATTTTCAATTATATCTAGTGAAATTAGAGGTGAGGCTATTCATGAAACAGGTGCTACTACTCAACTTAATATTAGATTTAATTTAGGAAATCATGTTTTGCTTTTATTGCCTAATATTGATTGGACACCTTCAGCACTTGCAAAACAATTTATATGTACAGCAAAAATTCATAACAGAGGTCCTCTGTTGTGGACTGTATATTTAGATTGGAATGTGCCAGATAATCCAATGGTTAGCGTAGGTTCAGCAACACTAAATATATCTCCTGCTCCTACTTATTCTCCAGATGATAAACTTGATGTAGAGGTAGAATATATTAATGGTTCTATTGATGACTACCTTACATCATCTTACGGTACTATTTCAACAGTTACCCATGGCTATGCTAATAGATAAAAAATAAAAAATAAAAAATAAAAAATAATAATAATAATATAATTTAATTTAATTTAATTATATTATTTAAAAAACTTATTTATTGAATAGTAATAGTTCCATAAGTTGATTTCAGCCATACATCATTACTTACACTACCAACAATTTTAGCCTGAATTAATACATTATTATCAACTGTAATATTAAAAGGTATAGTTGATGTTTCACTTGCTGATTTAACACTTATAACAGAAGAAGCATTTGGACTATCCCAATCTAAATATACCGTTAATAAATTAGTATTTCTAATATGCACTTTAACTTTACAACTAAATTGTTGTGTTCCTATTATCTGATTAAATGGAATATCGGTCACTTCAATTAATTGAGTACCAATACTAAAAATAACTGTTGATGTAATACCCCCAGAAGGTGGTAGTTCATTAAACATTTCACCTTTAATTTCAACATCAACAATAGAACCAACTTTTAATGTATTAGCTGGAATAGTTCTTGAACCAATTGCGTCAGCATCAACAAAAAAAGGCACAAAATCAGGGTCACTTGCGTAAATCATTCTGCTTAAACTCTGATTAAAAATTAGTCTTGGAAAATCAAAATTAACACCAATTAATTTTCCTAAAATTTCAACATCATTAAATTTAACATCTAAGGCATCTTCATCAGGGACAGAATCTAGAATTATGTGATTAAGAGACATTATATAATATATATATATATTTTAATTATTTTTAACCTTGTGTATGTTGAATTGTAAAAACAGTTGTTTCATCTGATGTAAAAGGTAAACCATCATTTGTACGAAATATAAACTTAATATAGTTTGCATCATAACCACTTGGAAAAGCTGCAACTATTAAAGAAGCATTATTATGAGTTGTATTATCAGTAGTAAAAGTATATCCTACTGCACTCATTGTGTTTTCATTAAGGACATTAGGCCATCTTGTAATTAAATTAGTTCGTAATGCCTCTGGATAAGGACATATAATATCAATAGTATTTGATGTAGTATTTGCAGGCGTTCTAACTACTACACTATATCCTACCTGAAAACTTTTAGCAGTTTGTAAACACATAGTACACTTTGTTGAATTAACAATAACTGCTCCTGGTAAATCATCGGTTGAAAAAGGAAGAGTAGTTTCAGTACTAAGACCACCAACATAAGATAAACTATCACTTGGCTGAATAATATCATCAACTACATAAAGTTTTTTAACTTTAACATTTAAAGCTTCACTATCTGGAACACCCCAAGCACCTAAATGATTGAGAGACATTATATAATATGTGAATATTTTATTTTTATAAAAACATTATTTTTATAAAAACATTATTTTTATTCAAAAGGAGGCGTTGCTTCTATATTAATTCTATTAATAATAGCATTCATGTATAAGTTAGTTCTTTGTAGTGTTAATTCATAAGGAGTAAATTTATCATCTGAATTATGTGAAACCATAATCTTAAGAATATCACCATCATTAGGTAGAGTAAGAGCCATATCAGTATATTCAAGTGCAAAATCAATAGTTTTTGGAGGAACAACAACACCATTTTTTATAATAGATGCAGTCCCTGAACCGCCTGCAGAATAAGCATGAGTAATAAAAACATGGATAACACTATCATTTACAAGAAATCCCACATAATCATCAGGTGTAGCAAGTTTAATTATTGAGATAGGTTCATTTGTAATTTCCCAAATATATCTTTGATAATTACCACCAATTCCACCACTTGCGGTAATTGTATTACATACAATATTTTTAAATTTTACATCTAAAGCATCATTATCAGAAACACTATTTTTAATTATGTGATTAAGAGACATTATATAATATATAAATATTTTATTTTTATTTTAATTTTCAAAATCTGAATATAGTAATGTTAACGCAGAAACATAAAAATCACTATCAACCTTTTTAAATAAATCCGCATATTGTTTATTGTTATATTCACGCATTCTAAATCTTACACATGCATGCCTACCACAAGTATTTAAATCATTTTCTCGTTTTTGATATTGAACTTTATTTTGTGTTAATTTATAATGAGATTTATCTATTAAAGCAGTTAAATGTGGAGTTTCAATTCCATTATGTTGACGCAAGTTAAAATCGCTAAATTTTAATTCTTGATCCATTTGAAAACCATAACTATCAAAAAAATTAAGAGTATCATTTAAGGTTTTATATAAGATGCACCAGTGGCCGTTGTTGTTTGTTTTCTGATATAAAATAATTAAACCTAATTTATCTCTAAAACAATCGTCTATAGTTTCACAGTTCTCAAGCTCTTCATAGGTCACTACACGACATTTATTTTCTGTTATTAAGTTCATTTGTTCGCCTGTAAGAGAAACCTGTTCAGCGTTATTAATTAATCTTTTAATACTATGCGACATCTATATATATATAATTATATTTAATCTTTTCTAAATTTATCTAGATTAGAAAACTTATTCATTTTTTATTTATTTTATTTTTATTTCATTCTTAATTTCCTATATATAAACTATTTATCTTTATCTTTTTCTATTTATTTTTGAGAATAAAAAACAGAATAATAAACAAACATAATATATGTCTCACATTAAAAACTTATTAATTTAGATAAAATTGAAATGGTTTAAAAAGATTTACACATATATACACAATATGCCGAAAGGAAAAATTGATTATAGCAAATCATTTATTTATAAATTATGTTGTAAAGATGTAAAAATAAAAGAAATATATGTTGGTTCTACTACTAATATGAGAAAAAGGAAAAGCGAACATAAATCAGATTGTAATAGTGAAAAAAGGAGAAGTTATAATAGAAATGTTTATCATTTTATTAGAGAAAATGGTGGTTTTCAGAACTGGGATATGGTGTTAATTGAAAATTATGATGCTAAAGATAATTTAGATTTAAGAAAAAGAGAAAGATATTGGAAAGATGAGTTAAAAGCAAGTTTAAATAGTTTTAGTCCTTATACGACTGATGGAGAAGGTAAAGAACGAAATAAAGAATATATTAAAGAATATTATCAAAATAATAAACAGCAAATGGTTATTAAAAATAAAGAATATTATCAAAATAATAAAGAAAAAATTGATATTAGACAAAAACAACCTTTTAATTGTATCTGCGGTGGTATTATGCAAAAAAACGGAAAATCAAGGCACTTAAAAACAAAAAAACATATTAATTTTATTGAAAATCAAAATGATTTACACGAATGACGGTAAATATAAACCCTTTTCATGCATCACAATCATCGGATTCCATCTTGCTAAAAGCACCCAACGACTAGGTAAAGATAAAAATCGTGTTATTTCAGGTTTTTCAAATCCACATTGAACCTTTAGGTAATTTTTAATATGATATGTACCTGAGCTTCTTGGATATAGCACAACTTCAGTTGATTCGTTTAGTAATTGTCTTGTATCTTTATAATTAGTAATTAAATGAGATACATAAATCATTCTGGTCTGAGTATGCCGTCCTCGTATTAATATATTATCACGCAGAGTATCTAAATTTTGTTTCATTTCTCCTTTCTCATTCTCGGT
>Ga0070746_10002033_pt1 | contig 12036 bp, 19 predicted proteins | sample VirMetDEL_Mar_21_FD_77016 | JGI IMG/M metagenome (GOLD analysis project Ga0070746, IMG submission 77016) | Aqueous microbial communities from the Delaware River and Bay under freshwater to marine salinity gradient to study organic matter... | ecosystem: Environmental > Aquatic > Marine >... | reverse complement strand
TGGTATGAGAATTTATCTCGTACAAGTTGTAGATTAGAAAAAAGATAAAACTATGGAAGATAACGATTCAGGAGTATTATGGCTAGTAGCAATATTTGCTATGGCATGGATTATAAATATAGCCAAGTTTTTTGCATGCGATTTTGATGCACCTTATAAAGAAGAAGTAATTCACTTTATAGGTATAGTTATACCACCAGCATCAGTAATAACAAGTTGGTTCTAATGTTTAAACATCGCAGTATAATAAAAAGAACAAACATTCTTAAAGAAAAACTAAATCTAATAGGAGTAGACTCAAAGAATTTCTTTGATGTCGCTCCTGTAGATAAGAAAACTATCTTTGAAAAAAGTAGACTTGTTGACCTTGTACAGTGGCGATCTATATATTACTGCGTAGTACTAATAGAAACTCAAAACTTTACAAGAACATCTGAGATATGTAATAGTGAAAGAACAACTATTCTAAATGCAATCAACAAATTAGAAGATGCACTAGACATCAAAGATAAATATGTATTAAGTAAAATAAACTTAGTACGCAACAATGCTAAAATACTATTGCCTAAAATCAAATGCAAAAGTATTAGTATCAATTCAATTAGACCTATGGTACAAGAACATATCTAGTTCTTACTATCATCATACAAACTTCTAAATACACAAACTATGTACGAATACAAAGAATACGTAGCTACATCAGAACCTAACAAGTTCATCAAATTTGCTATCTCCTTCAACAAAGATACTTATCATTGGGCAACAGGTCAAAGCAAACAGAAAGGTTATCAGTTAATAGCTACTCCTGTAGAAAGAGGTGACATGTTTGAGACATCTACAGCGTTCACAGGTTTTTTTAAAATTATATTTCCAGTGGAAAGAAAATCTAAAAAAAGACTTGAAGAAGCTATTAGAAACTTCAAAAGAGATAAAAAAGATTACCTAAAATATTTTATTAATCAAGGTTTCAGTATTCCTGAAATGGATAATACAAAATAAATATGACAGAAGAAAAAGAACTACAAGAAATACATTTATCCTGTAGCAATTCAATTGACTTTACTAATGATCAATATGAAGCACTCAATAATATAGCTAAATTTAAAGAATCAACCGATTTATTTTTCTTATTAGTTGGTAATGCAGGTACAGGTAAGACTACAATTGCTGAAAATATAGCAAAGTATATGAAAGCACAAGTTCTTGCTCCAACCAATACAGCTGTTAATAGACTTAAAGAAAAGTTTTGTGATAATACTTTTAGGGAACACAACTTTAAAACAATTCACCAGCAGCTATATGGTTTTCCTGATAGAGATGGTACATTCACAATTAAAAAAGACAAAGGATTTGCTACAAAAGGTACTTACATTATAGATGAAGTATCTATGATTGATGAATCATTACTAAAAGATATAATTAAAGAAGCAGAAAATAAAAAAGCTAAAGTTATATTTATAGGAGATGATTTTCAATTGGAACCTGTTGGAAAAGATCCTAAATTATTTAGTAAAGCATCTATAGAAAAGTTATTTAACTATAACTACTACAAGCTTAACGAAGTAATGCGTAACAGTAGTACTATTCTAAATGTTGCTACTTACTTAAGAAGATATGACACACCATTTATCTTAGATATAAACAACAAAGAGTTTTCACGAGTAAATAACTTTACAGATGAGCTAGGTTATAACATAGAAAATGATGATGATTATATTGTATTAGTAAGTACTAACAAAAAAAGAATTGAGTACAACGATTACATCAGAAAGTATAGATATAAAGATGACTATATGACTCCAGTATTAGATAAAGAAAGAGTTATATCAGTAAGTAATTTAATCTATACTAATGGAGAATGCTATACTTTACATCGGCCTGTAGTTAAATGTATTGCTAAAGAATCTATTATCATAAACAACTATGGAAAACAAGTAAAGAAAACTTACGAATTTTACTTAGTAGAACATGAAGATGATAAAGGAAATCCAAAAACAACTTTGTTAATACCTGATTTAGATCTACCATCTTTACACAAAGAACAATTAATGAACTCTACTTTCTTCAATAACAATCCTTTGTTTGCAAAATATTCGAGTAAACAAAAAAAGTTTATATGGAGAAGTGAAATAAATATAGCTACATATGCCTATGCTATATCTGTTCATAAGTCTCAAGGAAATGAATGGGATCATGTATATATTAATTCTGATTGGCTATCAGATAGTTGGAATAAATCAAGATGGTATTATACAGCAATAACTAGAGCTAAAAAAACAATTGAATTAAAAATTAGTAATAATTATCAAATAAAATAAGATGGAAAACATAGATAAAATAATGTTACATAAATTAAAAGATATAGGTACTGCTTATGTTCTTATAGAATATAGTGGTGGTGGAGATTCAGGTTGCATAGATTGTACTAGTGCTTTAAATTCAGAAAATAACTTTATAAATATACATGAGCTTCCAAATCATACTGAACTACAAAACATTTTATTAAATATTGCAGACTATTTTGAAGAAAGTATATTAAGTAATATTGAAGATTGGTGGAATAATGATGGAGGATTTGGAACATTAATTTTAGATCTATCTGATTTATCATACAAAATAGAAAATAATATCAATTATACTCAAACAGAGTTATATTATCATGAAGGAGACATCATTAAAGATATAAAAGATATATGAGTCACCCTGTAGAGCATGCTAAATCATCAGTAAAAAAATGGGGAGGTTCCGTAGATGACTATCTACATATTCATGAATGGTTTGATGAAACTAAAGCTTGGTACGGTCATAGCAAACATAGAATGTTCAGGCATCATAGCGAAGGAATCTTTGAATGTGAAAAAATATTTGGTGTTTCTTTTGTAAATTCTAATGGCAAAACAGTATACACTAGATATGTTGGAGAACAACACGTTAAAGAAGACTGCTTTAATTATATCCCTACAGCAAAAGAATGGGTAGATAACATAGCTGTCCCAAAACCTCCAAAATGGATGATTAGAACAATTAAAATTGAAGACTGACATGGAAATAAAAGAACTAACAGACAAGATTTATAAATTAGTAAACTCTAAAAATAAAGATGATCTTTTATTAGCTAAAAATATATTAAGTACATATTCAGAATTTGAAATAGCATACATAGAAAAAAAAATAAACTATGTTGTAATTGATGAAGGTCGTATATTAACTATAAGGGAAATGCATAACATAGCTAAGTCAGAAAAAGATTTAGAGTTAGTAAAAGACTTATATAAAGATGCTATTAATATAATTACAGACTTAGAACCTGATGAATATGAACTTAATTTAAAATTAAGAAAATATGCAGATAGTATCCAGCATTAAATTAAAAAAGAAAAACGGTAAATTAATTGCAGCTAATGAATTTAATAAAGAAAAGTATAAGATCTTACTTCAGCAATTACCTGAAGGATCCGAAGTCGATGTGTTATTTGAAATGAATTCTAAGGACAATACCAAATCTCAATTAGCTAAAATACATATTTGTATTAAAGCAATTGCTGATAACAATGGTAGTACTCCAAAAGAATTTAAAGAAGAACTAAAAGAAATGTGTGGACTAACATACCAAGATGATACAGGTAATACATGTTTGAAATCTTTTGCAGATTGTTCTAAAGAAGATCTATCTAATGTAATAGAAACACTAATACAAATAGGGAACTTTCTGGATATTAATCTAGAGGGTTCTCTTTAGTAACATCATCTATTGATTTAGATATAGTGTATCCTTTTTCTTTAGCAACATTTTCTATTTCTATTATAATTGAATATAAAACTAATAGATAAAAGTCTTTATAAGAATCTCCTTGACCTGTAAAAAGATTTGATGCTAAAGTTTTAATAGATTCTTTTGACTCATCTCTAGTCATTACATCCATAAACATAGCCTTTAGATCTGTATAAAAAGAACCATTGAATTTAACTTCAATCACTGCGTTCTCGTCTATAAAATTTATTTTATCTGACATAATATTTTTTTATAAAGGTAAAAATTTTTAGTATATTAGCAATCCATTTTTTAAAATGCTTAAACAATCAACATTATTTAATAAAATAAAAAAGAAAAACTTAAAGTTGCATGATTATTATATTTTGTATAAATTATATTCCAAACCATTATTAAATGATGGAGAGAAAAAAATAATAAATTCAAATAAAAATATTCAAGCATATATAAACGAAGACTTCACACTCAATGATCAAGGAGAAAGATTTATTAAAAGTATAGATGGTTTATTTAAACCTATCAAAAAATTAACAGCTCTAGATCTATTAGGAGAAGACTATCAAAATAACATAGACGCTTACATAAATTTATTTCCTACAAGTAAGTTACCTAGTGGTAAATATGCCAGAGGAAATAAAAAAAATATTCAAGAAAACTTTATGTGGTTTTTTCAAGAATATGATTATGAGTGGGATGTTATCCTTAAAGCAACAGCTATCTATATAGAAGAGTACTTTAAGAAAAACTACGAGTTCATGAGAACAGCTATGTACTTTATTAAAAAACTTAAAGATGGTACAGCAGAATCAGAACTAGCAAACTATTGTGATATTGTTATTAACGATACTTACACACCAGAGCGAACATTTAAAAAGAAAGTTGTATGAAATGGAAATCACATGCTGAACATTACAAAGAGGCTTTGGTCTACATGCGTAAAAGACAACAGAAAAAGATCACAAGTTATAAACTACCATGGCCAAAGCTAAACAATGCTGCTATAGATGGATTAGAATATCATAGCATTACAATTATTGCAGCTAGACCTGGTGGTGGTAAGACTCTAATGAAAGATCAAATTGTACGCGAAGGTTTTGTATTGAACAGAGGTCAGAATATTAGAGTATTAGAATTTCAATTAGAAATGGTTGGTAAAAATTCTAAGATTAGAGAATTCTCAGCAGTAACTAAAAAAACTTATAAGTATTTATGTAGCGCAGAAAGTGAAAATATACAGATAGATGATAACATTATAGAACAGTGTACCCAACATGCTCAAGTAGCATCTAAGTATCCTATAGATATAATTGATACACCTGTAACAGCAAAAGAATTTAAAGAGGAGATTCATGAATACATGAAAGAAAACTCTACTGTTATAGATGGTAAGACAGTCTATAAAAAAACAATAGTTACATTAGACCATTCAGTTTTAATTAAGAAAGGTAAGAATCAATCTACCATGGACATGCTTAATGAACTAGGTGAAGTATGTACTGAACTTAAGAAACTATATCCAATAGCTTTCATTATATTATCTCAATTGAATAGAGATATTAATAATCCAACTAGAGCAGAAAATGGTAAGTATGGTAACTATATTTTAGAATCAGATATATTTGGAGCAGATGCTCTACTACAACATGCTGATTTAGTAATAGGTTTAGATAGACCTGCACTAAGACACATAACGTCTTATGGTCCAGATAGATATATTATAGATGATGATACTGTATTAATAGGTCACATTATTAAAACAAGAACTGGAGATACAAGAATGAGTTTCTTCAAAGCTGCATATGAACACATGCGTATTGATGAAATGAATACACCTCCGCAAGAGCAATTAAAAACAAAGTAAAATGTTTAAAACAACAAATGAAAAACTAACTAAGAAAGAAAAAATAGAATTATTAAAAGAAAAACATGAACCTTTATTTAAAAGTTTGAATATTAATGATCCCTTATACATGCCTAAGATGATGTTTGGATCTCCATTAGTATTCTATATGTTTCAAAGTGAAATGGAACAGGGTAAAGATTTATATACAGAAAAAGTAACAAGAGACTTTGATTCAGAAGATGAGACTAGAACTCTTTATAAATGGACATACAATCTAAAGTATAAAGAAGCTTATGATACTAAATCAAGTTCTCATGGTCCTATGTATATAATTCCTTTTGAAGAATTGAGTGTAGTAGAAGAAGATGAAGGGAGTGAGTTTGACATTCCTAATCCAGATGAAGATGCACCATTCAGTGAATTAACCATTAGGGATTTAGCTGCAATGCTTACAGGAAAACCTGTAAGTCACAAGAATTGGTTAAATAAAATAATAAAAAAGTAAATGGAAGAAATTAAACTACCGACAAAAAAAAGAAAAGCTGTACTAGACACGCCAAAAAGAATGATTCTATTTTCAAAACCTAAAGTTGGTAAAACAACTATAGTAAGTCAATTAGAAAATTGTTTGATATTAGATTTTGAAGATGGTACTTTAGCTATTGATGCGCTATCCTATCCTATTAAAAAGATTAGCGATGTAGTTAAAGTATGCAAAGCTATTGTTGCAGCAAACAATCCTTACGATTATATTTGTATTGATACAGCATCAGCCTTAGAAGAGATGGCAATTCCTGTAGCAGAACAAAGATTTGCAAACTCTCCTGAAGGTGAGAAATGGTTTTTGGAAGATGAGAATGGAAAACTTCATCCTAAATCATTAAAAGCTAAGTATGGTAATGTAATGAATTTACCTTACGGTAAAGGTTATACATTAGTAGCTGATGTATTTAATGATGTATTAAATAGATTAGAAAAAGTAGCACCTAAAATTATTTTATTAGCTCATAGTACATATGCTACATTAAATAAAGAAGGAGTAGAATTTACATCTTTAGATATTCAAATGTCTAAGAAATGTAAGTTTGCTGCTACATTTAAAGCAGATGCTATCGGATATATCTATAGAGAAGGTAAGCAAAACTTTATAAACTTCACAGCTTCTGAAGATGTAGGCGCAGGTGGAAGACATAGATACTTAGAAAAAGAACATGTCTTAATCTCTGAATACGTAGAAGGAGAAGATGGATCCGAAGTTTTAAAAACTTATTGGGATAAAATTTACAAAAAATAAAATAAATAGTAACAAATAAAAAAAGAGTATGAGTTTTGAAACAAAAAGTTTGACAAATGAATCAACAGGAATGAGTATTAAAATTAAAAACTTACCTGTTGGTACACAAAAATGTAAAGTAAATAGTATTAATGTAAGTAAATATGATTCTCCAAAAGGATTAGTACACAACCTTCAACTTTCATTAGAAAGCGAACCTGTCGGTAAAGACTTTGAAGGTTTCTATATTGACAAAGATAAACCATCTTTAGGTAGACATCTTGGTAGAACTGGTGCTGTTAAGTCTAATCCTTACGGATATAAAGATAGAGAGTATAAAGGAAACAAGTACACAGCTGTTGGAGATATTGTAGACTTTCTACATAGACTATGTAAAGAATGTGGAAGTAATTGGGTACATGATGTAAATGGTAAATTTAAAACCTTTGAAGAGTTCATTGATGCTTTTAACAATGATCAACCAATCAAAGATAAATTTATTACTTATACTATCGGTGCTAATAAAAAACACAATGATGAAACAGGATATGATGATTACTATCTAAACCTAGTTAAACCAGACAAAGGAGAAGTTGAATTTGCAAATGATGATAACTTATCTAAATTAACTAAGTATGATAAAGTATTACATATTTTTGAATCAGGGACTGCTAAACCAAAACCTGTTGCCAACTTTAAAGTTGAGAATGATTTAGAAGAAGAATCAAATACTTTAGAAGAAGCTACTGATGAAGAATTGTTTGATATACCAGACGATTTAGATATAGATGCATTAGATGATTAGTCTATAAACAAAACAAGATGGGAGTGCTCTAGGGCATTCCCATTTTTTAATTATGAAACAATTATGGGATTTAGTACTATTAAACATAAGACAAATGATTTTCCTGTTCCTAATGAATGGATATTTGAAAACTTTTTAAACCTTCCTGAAAAATTAGGAGGACAATCAGTATCAATTAAATCTATATTTAATCAAGCAGATACTAACCCATCTATGATAATCTATTTACACAACTCTGGAAGATATAAGTTCAACGACTTTTCTTCAGGAATAAGTGGAGATGGTGTAGATTTAATTCAAAAACTATTTAAATTAAAAACTAGACAAGATGCTTTTAATAAAGCATTAGAGCTATATCAATCTGCTGATAATAATGGATATGAAAAAGTAGATATAATTAAAACAGAAAAAAATATTGTAAGCTATGAAGTAAGAGAATGGAATGAGTATGATGTAAAATACTGGACAGCTTACAAACTAGACTCTTCTGATCTAGATAAATATAATGTAAAAGCTTTAAGCTCTTATACATTTGAAATTAAATCAGGAGATAATATAGAATTAAAAACTTTTAATAATACTTATTCCTATGGGTTCTTTAGGAAAGACGGTAGCTTGTATAAAATATACAATCCTAAAAACAAAATAGCCAAGTTTATAAAAGTTAAAAATTACATACAAGGACACGATCAACTTAGATTGAAATATAAATGGTTGATGATATGCTCATCATTAAAAGATGCTATGGCATTTTCTAAATTAAAACTACCAATAGAATGTATAGCTCCAGATAGTGAAAACACAATGTTAAGTGAAAAACAAATCAATTTGTATAAAAGCAAATACAAAATAATAAGTGTATTATTTGACAATGATACAGCAGGTAAAAAAGCTGCACTTAAATATAAAGAGATGTTTGATCTACCAATTGTAAATTTTGATGTAGAAAAAGATTTAGCTGAGTGTGTTAAACAACACGGAATTAAAAATACAAAGCTATTTATAAAACCATTGCTATTAAAAATAAAAAATGAAACACGCAAATCAGTATAAAAAACTTATAGCAAATTACAATAAAGAAAATTATAAATTAATAGAATCTATACTGCAAAAAACATCACCGTGTGAATGTATATATATGTGGATGATATCTGATGACACAATCAAAAGTCAATTACACTTTTTATTTAAAAATAAATTTATAGAATTAAAAATAGAAATGGACAAGTTTAGTCTATTTAATTATATAATAACTTATTCTAATAATAAAGAGATAATAGAAACGGCTGGAGAGCATTTTAAAAAACTAATAGATATGAATACAAAAGCAGCAATAATGTTAAATGTAGCCGAATGATAAATGATGTAATAAGAATATGTAAAGAAGTTATTTATACTCAACCTTTCTATGGTTCAGTATTATTAACTGTAAATAAACAAATGAGTCCTAAAGTACCAACAGCTGGAGTAGGATTAAACGGATTAAACTTAGAGCTATTAATTAACAAAGAGTTTTGGGAATCATTATCAGATGATCATAAAACAGGATTATTAATACATGAGTTAGGTCATATAATTAATTTTCATTTAACAGATTATAAACACTTAGCAGATAAGAAGATTGCCAATATAGCAATGGACTTATATATTAATCAAACTATACCAAGTCACATGCTTCCTGAAGGTGGTTGTACTTGTGAAGCTTTTGATTTACCTGAAGGTCAAGATACTAATTGGTATTATAAAAAGTTAATTGAAAAAGAAGAATGCGATCAACAGACAATGCAGAATCTACTTGATGCTATTGCTAATGGTGAAGGAACTTTTTCTGATGGTCATGGTAATCAAATAGAAATACCAGATCATAATTGGGATGAAGTTGAAGGTCAAAATGATGCAACTAAAAAAATAATTGCTAAAAATGTTTTAACTAATCTAAATGAAGTTGTAAAAGAATTGCAATCTAAAAATCCAGGATCTATTCCTGGAGGAATATCTGCAATGCTTGAAAGATTAAATAAAATAGAACCACCTAAATTTAATTGGAAAGCGTATATAAGAAGATTTGTTGGAATATCTACAGAAACATGGACTAATAAAACAAGACGTAAAAAAAGTCAGAGATTTATTGGAATGCCAGGATTAAAAGAATTCTACTTTTCTAATATATTGGTTGCTATTGATACATCACTTTCTGTATGCGATAATGATTTAAGAGAATTTCAAAATGAATTATTTCACTTGCATAAAACAGGTCACACTGTAAATATAATTTTAGCTGATACAGATATACATGCTAAATTTAAATATAATCCTAAAAAACCATTAAGAATAGATGGTAGAGGAGGTACTGATTTTCAACCAGTTATAGATTATTATAGAGATAATATAAAAAAATATTCGTGCTTAATGTATTTTACAGACGGAGAAGCATATACACCAGAAAATGTAAGAGGTAATATATTATGGGTTCATGGATCTGAACACTATATAAATGAAGATTTACCAGGCAAATGTATTAAATTAGAATATTAAAAAAAGAAAAATGAAAACAGCTCAATCACAAGTAAACGTAAAAGAATTAAAGACAGTAATCAGTCATATCATTAATACAAATAAAAACATACAAACAAAAGGTATTACTCCTATTGCATTAAATGTTGTAGGCCCAGCAGGTCTTGGTAAAACTTCTACAATTCAACAGACAGCTTTAGATATGGGATTCAAGAAAGAAAACATAGTTAAACTATCTTTATCTACCTTAGATGAAATTGGTGACTTAATTGGTATTCCTGTAGAAGAATACAAAATGATCAAGAAAGTTAAGAAAGAAGGTCAGCCTGATGAAGTAAAAGAACTATGGGTTAAAGAAGCTGCTATCAATAGCTACTCTAAAGCAGGATATGTAGTAACTAATAAATCACGTATGGCTTACTCAACTCCTGAATGGATTGAAGGCAAGACAGGTCCAGGTGTTTTAATCTTAGATGATTACACTAGAGCTAGTCAAAGATTTACTCAAGCAGTTATGGAGTTAGTTCTTTGCCAAGAATATGCTTCATGGAAACTTCCAGAAGGTTGGACTATTTTACTATCATCAAATCCAGACGATGGTATGTACAATGTAACTGATCAAGATGCTGCACAAAAATCTAGATACATGAATGTAAACCTAGGTTGGGATGCAACTATCTGGGCTGAATGGGCAGAGAAAAATGGTATCGATGGTAGATGTATCAACTTCGTATTACTTAACAAAGAGATTGTAAAAGACGAGACTCCTGAAGTAAATGCACGTAGTATTACTCTATTCTTTAATGCTATTAGCTCTATTAAAGACTTTAACAGTAATCTTCCTATGATTCAGCTTCTTGGTGAAGGTTCTTTGGGTGTAGAGGTAACAACAATGTTTACCAGCTTTATTCACAACAAGATGGATAAGTTAATTACTCCCGAAGAAATCTTTGATACTAATAAGAATTTCTCAGAAATTGAAACAGCACTGAAAGATTTAGTAAAGTCTGGTACTGACTATAGAGCAGATATTGCTTATGTATTAACAACACGTATGTTAAACTACATAGAGTTCAGCATCAAAGATTCTCAAATTACAGATAAATTGTTAAACAGAATTGAAGAACTTGTACTAGCAAACTGTCTAGGATCTGATCTTAAATTCGTATTAGGTAGAAGAATTTCTAATCTAAATACTAAATACAATTCTCTATTAATGAGAGAAGCTTTTGTAGATACAATTTTAGAATAATAAATTAGGGAGGTTTCGGCCTCCCTTTATTTTAAAACTTATGGAAAATATAATTACCAGAGAAAAATACCTTAAGTTAAAAACATTATTAGATTCAAATGATCCTCAAAACATAGATTTAGTAATAAATATTATAGACAATTGCAATATTGAAAAGTCTTTTCCTCACTTACTAAATTTATATACAAAGCATAAGAATATAAAGTATACATTTGCATCTACAATTTCAAGATCTAAAAACCTACTTAATTTTATTTATAATCTAAACAATGAAATTATAAACGAAGTATATGTAAATGATAATAGGTCGCAATTTAATTTAAGATCTGTATTAATGCTTTACGATGCTTATGTATCCCAATATGCTAGAAATAAAAATAAAGAATCTATTAAAAAAGAAAGACAGATGTTAATTAATGAATTTACTGGAATGCATAGAAATTTAATTAATTTATCATCTAAACAACTAAAAAATAAAAATGCTAGAAACAGTCAAAAAAATACCAAGTAAAGAAGAGTTTCATAGAGAAAAGTTTTTCTTTAGTTATTCTTCATTAGTAAAGCTAATAAACAATCC
>Ga0070746_10002023_pt1 | contig 12058 bp, 3 predicted proteins | sample VirMetDEL_Mar_21_FD_77016 | JGI IMG/M metagenome (GOLD analysis project Ga0070746, IMG submission 77016) | Aqueous microbial communities from the Delaware River and Bay under freshwater to marine salinity gradient to study organic matter... | ecosystem: Environmental > Aquatic > Marine > Coastal... | reverse complement strand
TCTCTTGTTTCTCCGAACATACTCCAAGGCAAAATAATTTCATTATCACCTAACCTTTGGTCAATATCAGGAACCATTTTTAAGTAAGCTCCAGGAACTCTAATGTCTAAAGCGTATGACTGTAATTTAGATAAGATAACCTGCTTAATTTGTTTCATTAGCGCAGGATGATCTAATTTGTTGATTGTATCTTTTTCGTTAATTACTTTTTCAGCTTCAGCTATTTCTGCTTGTACTTCTAATCTTTCTTTGTCGCTTAAATCTTCTTCGCTCTTCTTATTTAAACGATTAAGTTTTTTACGAGCTTTATCTTGTAGCTTACCTTTTTCTTCGTTAGAAGCTATTATATCTTTTAATAGTTGTGCTGTGTCTGGGTCTTGTAAATCATCTACTCTGTTTAACAATTCATTTAATACAGGATTAGTACCAAACAAAGTTTTACCAGCAGTTGAGTTTCTATAATTACCGTCATCTTTAACACCCATTTGTTTTTCTAAGTGCTGTACTATTAAGTTTTCTAATTCTTTAGACTCTAACAAAGCGTCATCTTGATTAGAATTATTTGTAAATATTTTAATAGCTTGTGATGCAAGTTTTACTTTTTGCCTAGCTAATGGTTTTCTTTTTTTATTTTCATTAAAAGGAATGTAAAAGTTTTGACTTGAATACTCGTATTTAGATTTATCAAGTTGCCTGAAATCTCCTGTTTCTACCGCACTATACAAATCTTCAATAGACATTGCATCTATATCAGCCATAGAGCCTTTTATAGCTTCTTTATCTATTATTTGTATATAATGTGTCTGACCAAACTTTTCTTCTAGCATATCAAGCATTTTGCTAATGCGATAATAATTACTGTTTTGATAATTATCTGGCATCATAGCTTTTGCTATATCAATAATATTGTTGTTTTCTTTATCACCAATATAGTTTACACTTGAGTTTTTATGATAAATGTTGTTTCCTTTTTCATCTATCATGTATTCACCGTCTTTAGAATTGTAGCTAATTTCATCTAAGGCTTTATCTCCTAACTCTTTTTGTATAGCCTCTGTCATACCTTTACTTCTCCAAAGGAATGAATCTGATATAGGATTGTTTTCTTTATCGTTTAGTTGATATACAACAGTCATTACTTTCTTACCTTCTTTACTAAGATTAACGTGTACACCAGTAGAGTCATATCCACTATTACGCTTAATAATATTAGACTTATCTACTTTTCCTTTCTTAATTAATCTTTTTGCAATAGGTTCAGATATAATATCATTAACAGCTAATCTGTTTACTTTATCATTAAGCACAAAAGAGTATAATAACTCGTTAATGTTTTTGTATAATTTCTTATCTCCTACATGGTCTTTTTCTATTGCATTTAAAAGACCTACCTCTTTTATAAGTTTTTTGTAACTAACAATTTCTTTGTTAATACCTCTAACCTTTTTGTCTATACCCTTCTTTTCTACTTCGTTATAGCGATTATCTCTAGCTAGTTTTTCTTTTAACGCTTCTTGTGTCAATCCTAAGAACACAGGGTCAAAGTTTTTTACTACTGCCTTACCGTCTAAATCGTATGCAAAGTTTAACGATATTTTATTAAACTCTTCTAAATAAGATTTTTTTTGTTTTAACTTTTCAGTTTCTATTTCTTCTTTAGTTAATTTCTTTAAATACTTTGCATTATCTATTTTTTTATACCCTTCGTTAAGGTAGTGCTCATCAACTCTACGTTGTTCGTTTAAATGGTTTCTAATAGCAGAATTATCTAATCTTAATACTTGTATAAAGTTAGAGTGAGAACGATCGTTTATGATAGCCTTTTGATAATACTTAGTTCTGTTTTGGTCATTAGAAAACTGTACCAGTTGATTTAAAAATAAATCTAAACTGTTTTGCCTATTGTGTTCTTTTATAGAATTGTTTTCGTAATTAATTGCGTCGTCAATAGCCCAACGGAAATCTCCAGTCGCGTATATCATTTGAAATACAGGGTTATCTCTGTATAGGTAAACATTGCCAGTTGGTGTTTTTACAAACTCGTTGTTTTTAATCTTAGCAAATTCGTTTTTCATAGCTATACCCTCAAATACAGTATTAAGCCATGAGCTTTGTCTAATTGTACTAACTGTATTACCCATTGAGTTTATAAACATATTTGCATTATCTGCAACATCATATTTATAACTAGCAAAATTCATTAGGTTTGATACCTTACCAGAAAACGGTACTTTCTGATAAAACATACTACCTTCATTTTTATTTAGTTGTTCTGCAATTACATTAAGTGCGTCAGCCATAAAAAATTGAGCAGACAACTCTCTTTTTTTACTAATGTCTGCTTCGCTATTAATTATTTGTAATTGCTTTGCTCTTACAGTCGATTTGTTTTGACTATTCTTTTGTTTTAATTCGTTAGTGTTATTTATAAAATAATCAGTATAATCTAATACTCTAAAATCACCGTCTAAATCAAAAAGCAAATCACCTAGCCTTTCTACTTCATCTGCTTCAACTTTTACAACTTTATCGTTAGGTGCAAAATATTGATACCCTTTACCTACACTAATAGACTTTAACTTATCACTAATAAGTCTTTCGATTGTTTTTTTAGTAGCGTCAGTTTCTAAACCTATAATTGGAATGTCTAAGAAGTTAGGATTAACCATAGTTCTTTTCATCCCAGCCTCTCTATTCCTTCTTTTTAAACTTCTACTGACTTGATTTATCTTAATAGTTTTAACACCATCAGCATCAATAGAAACGTTAGTTGCTCTTTGTGGTATAGATTGCATTGATAAAGTTTGATGTAAGATTGTCTGTAAAGCGTCTCTACCAAAATCTTTATCATACTCCTTAACAGCTAAAAGAACGTTTAACATAGCTAAAGGAACATCATTATTTTCCTTTTTTGCATCTTTTGATATTCTGTCTTTTAATTCTTCTACTGTTGCGCTTTTCATAGCGGCTTGTGTCAAGTATGCAAATACATCATTTTGATGTATTGTTTTACCTTCGCTATCAGTAAGTCTAGCTAAAATACTGTTAACCGAGGTAATCATTTTTTTAGAACCTTTTATTTGTTCCTTTTCTATCTTACCTGTTGTTACTTCTGTATTTTGTTCTTGAGCTATTATTCTATCAATCTCGCTTTCTTTAACACCTTCTGTTGGCAATTTAGCTAAATGCTCAACCATGTTATAGATATGCTCTTGATACGTAACACCATCGTCATATATCGCATTGTCTAGCAATACTTCTGTTTGCTGTAAAAACGATAATTCATTAAATGGCTTTCCTTTAAACTCTTTATTTTCTGATTTAAGATTAAGGTATGCTCTGTTTAGCTTTGTAGTTATAGCGGTATTACCTTCTTGTAATTGATCGCTAATCATCTTTTTAATATTTGCTAAAACATCTTCTCTCTTAAACTTTTCGTCTTTATATATTAAAGCATTTAATGCAAACTTCTTAACTGTTCTAAGTAAAAATCTATTGTTAAAGTTAACGTCTGTTTTATCAATAGCTTTTCTTTCATATTTTTCTTGACCAGTTAAATATGAAGTATCAACCATTATAGGCTTTTTATCAAACACTAATGCGTCAGATAAGTAATCTACATAGTTGTTTTGTTTAACTCCCGTAAATAACCTCTTAATGGCTCTCCATAGCTTTTTAGCTATCGACATCCATCTTGTAATTTGATTAGTAGAAAGTTTTTCTTCTAATTTAGGAACTGCATTTTCAGACAAAGCCTGAACTAATGCTTCCATAGATTGCGTCTTTACAGTATCATTTGGATAACTGTTTTTTGCATCAGTGAAATATTGCGTTGTTTTTATCCAATCTAACGCACTATCTACTATTTCTTTGTCAGCAATTAAATCAAGATATACGTGAGCATATTCGTGAACTAATGTATTTTGAAATGCCTCTTCTGATATTGTAATACCGTCTTTAGCTACTTTACCTAAAACTTCAACACCATACTTGTCAAACAGTTTGTTTACTGTTTTTACAGGTATGTTAGGAAACATTTTTTGGAAATGACCTTTAATCTTGTTGTATAAATCAATATTGTCAGCTATTGTTTTAGCTTCATATGATTTACTTATAACGCCTTTTCTTTGTAAAGATTCATCGTTTTCTGATGACGTACCAAGAGGGTTGTTTTTGGTTATTTGTTCTTCGTTTTTTTGAGCCTCTCTATTTTTTAGATTAGCTAACTTAGTAGTTTCTTTAGTATCAAAATTATCAACAAGCCCAGTAATATCCCCCCGTACATCTCCTTTAGTTTCTTCTACTACGGGTTCTTCTGTTTTTTGTTCAGTAGCTGTATCAGTTGTTTGTGAAACAATTCCTGTATCATTATCAAATCCAAATTCTTCTTGTAATTTTTGTTTTAAATAAGAATATGTTTGTGGTGCTTTTTGTTTAAGTTTAGCAAGACCAGTACCAATTCCGTCTTTAGGAAAAACTAAAGGTCTACCATCAGCTTTTATCTTAGCTATGTCAGAATCAATAACATCTTTGTTTGATTGTAAATCAGCATCAGACATAAATGCAGCATCACTATTATTAGGCTGAAGCTTAGTTGCTATACCAAAAGCATTTTCATTATTTCTAATTTGTGCTTGTCCTCCAGTACCTTTTCTTTGTGTATTATCTCCAAATACATATATCTTATTAGGATTAGATTTTACATCGGCATTTGTATATTTAGACACAACTTCAACAAAAGCTTTTTTAGCTTCTACATCAGTAGTTTCTTCAGTAGTAGGTTCTACTTCTTTTTCTCCTACTTCTTCTACTTCTACTTCCTCTATTCCTTCTTCCTCTCCTATTTCTTCTAGTACTTCTTGCTCTTCGGCTTCGACTTTGGTTTCTTCTTCACTGTCTTCATCACCTTTTTTGCCATCTTCGGTTTTTTCATCTTGTTTTGATTTAATGGTTTTTAAATAATCTTCGTTGTTTTCTATTGTGTTTTTAATAGCGTTAGCACTTCTTCTGTTTCTACCATTTTCAATATCATCTAACGCTTGATTATATGTTTCTACAATATCTTCATCAGTTAACACATTTGATTGTGCCGCTTCATTAAAAGATTTTGCAGTAGTGTATGCAACAGGTGGTCTTACATCTGTTTCTTCAGGTTTTTCTTCAACTTTAATTTCTTCCTCACCTTTTATTTCTGTTTTAACTTCTGGTTCTGGTTTAGTTTTCTTTTCTAAATCTCTACGAAGTTTTTCAATTTTTATAGCTGACTTCTTTTCTTCTTTAAAAGTATCTTCTTCAACATCTTGTTCTTTTTGTAATAAGTCTTCTTCTGATAACCCTCTTAAAGTTTCAGCGTATTTGTCAGCCTTATATTCTTCTTCTGCTTTAACTTCTGGCGTAGGCTCTTCTTTCGTAACTGGTTCTTCCTCTACTTTTTCTTCTGTTACTTTTGATTCTTTTGCTTTAGGCTTGTAAAGTTTGTCAAGTTCTTTTTGTAAATCCTCTTCAGTAGAAATTGCACCAGCATCTATATCATCAGCAATAGCTTGATATGCTAAAACCTTATCATTAAATTTATTAGCGTTTTTAGTTTCTGCACCATTAGCGTATATATCATTAGCGTTGTCAGAAACAGTTTTCATTAACGTTTCAAACAACCCATTTTTTCTGTTTTGAATCTTTACAGACTCATCTACTATTGGTTGTATAATGTTTTCAGAAGCCTCTCTTATTGCTTCTTCTGATATAATTTTACTACTAATGTTTTTATAAGCATTACCTAAATTAAACATTTGATATTGAGCAACAGGATCACTTATAGTTTTTACATTATTGTTATTAGAAACAAATTCTGCCATTTCATCCATTAATGAAATAGTGTCATCATATTGCTTTTGTGTAATATCGTTTTTCTTTCTTGCCTTTTCTAGTGTATCTAATATTTCAGTTCTATTATCTGATTTATTATTAACAACATCGTCAGCTATTAGATTAAACATACTTTCATTACCAATATGTCTTTCGCCAGGAAATGCTCTTAATTGCGTACCTGCCATACCACCACCAATGATACCACCAAGTAAACCAGCAAATACACTATTAGTAAACGTTTTTTCAGCGTCTTTACCGTCTAAGAAAAAACCACCAATAGAATCAGCGTCTAAATCAAATACCTCTTTACCAAACTTTCCTTTACCTGCAACAGCATCGTCAGTAGCAAACATTTCGTCATACATTTGCTTTGCTCCTTCTTCTATATAAGTTTGACCAAACTCTTGACCAAACTCTACTGCCGCACCTTCAAATACGTCTACTGCTCTTAAACTTTTTGAGTATATAGGTAAAAAAGCATCCATAAGTTGTTTAGGTGATTTTTTAGAACCACTTTTAAATACTCTTTTAGAAGCCGCTTTAACTAATTGTTTTTGTACACTACGCGCAGGTATTTTTCCAATCCATTCTAATGCCGCACCTTCTGTTAATGATACAACTGAAGCAACACCTAATGCAAATCTTGCTGCGCTAGTAGGGCTTAAACCCGCCTCTTTCGCTTCTTCTTGCACCATTCCATACATCATAGTAGTTCCACCAAAGAAACTTCCTATACGGGCAGAATTTTTTAATGATTTTTCAGCTATACTTGCTATCTTTTTTTTCTTGTCGTATAAACTTTTAAGTACAAGAGGGTCTACCTTACCAACAACACCTTCATTAAACTTAGGTGTTTTGTTTACTATTTTACCAGCTTTGCTTTTGCCAAAAATATTTTTAATAGTATCATCAATATAGTTTCTTGCTTTTGCACCTGCTTTATACCAATCGTCAGCACCTTCTATAAGTTCATCAGCTTTTTTTAAAGCCCTAGAACCTTTGCTAAACATTTGACCTGCTTTTGCAAATTTCCCTATACCCGCAACAAAGCCAATACCATTACCAAGTCCAGCCCAAAAATGAGAAGAGTTAATATCGTCAAAAGATTCTATTGGTTTATAGTAATCGTCAGAATAAATGTATTCGTAATTTTCTCCTATTTTATTTACCTTCTCAATCCAATCGTTAGCAAACTCTGTTTCATAAACAGCATTAGCAACAGTAGGTATAAGGTTAGCTAAACCTTCTGCAGAACCAACAACAAAACTATTCCAAAAACCACTAGCTGCATCATATAACGCACCTTGATCAAATTCATTTTCTGTATAAGATTCTTCTTGAGTTTTAAACCCAGCACTATACGGGTCAACAGTTTCCTGCATTTCAGTAAAATCTTGCGATATAGCATCTATGTCAAAATTTTCCCGTAAACCTCTTATAGCCTCTTGATTTGCTTCAGGATTGAATTGTCTTTCGTTTTCAGAAGTTGGATTCTCTGGCATTTCTTGTCTATTTATAATAACAAATATAATATCTTATTGATAACCTGCAGTACCAATGGTATAATCTATTGTACTAACTGCTTGTTCAGGAGTTTGACCTTCTACATTTACAAGATAATTATACATTTCTTCATACGTTTGTTGATTCGTTTGGGTTAAGTTTTCATACGTGCTACCTCTTTCATAATCTTGCACATTAGTTTGAATACCTCTTGATTTAGCAAGTTCTTCTCTAAATCCTCTTGAATCTAAATCTTGTTGTATAGGTATATATACAAACCCTTCGTAACCATCAACTTCTTCAATTTTATAACCTAAATCTTCATCTTTATCTTTAACGATTCTTTTTTTAGTAATTTCTTTCCAGTTGTTGACATTATAGGTGTAATCGTCAATATCGTCAGGAGCTAAATCTTCTTCATAAAAAACTCTTGCTTTAATATAAGCCTGTGGCTTATCTCCTTCAAATCTTCTTTGTGTTGTTTTCTCTAATAACTGTACGTCTGCATTTTCTAAATCGTACATTCCAACACCTTCGTTTCTTTCTTCTTCTGATGTTCCTCCGTAAAATTGGTCATATGCTTTATAACCCATTCTTTTTAAATAAGGTTTAAGAAACTTATTTTCTGCTGGCGTTACATTCAATTTACTTCCTCTAGTTTTTTGTGTACCAAACCTAGCGTTATTTTCGGGCAACATAATTCCAGGATTTTCTTTTAGTCTACGGTATTGAGTTTTTAATGTATTTGTATACATATTTTTAGAACTACCACCTTTTCCACTTCCTCTTGCTCTACCTATATTGTATTCTATTTTAGACTTCATTAACGCTAACTCCATAGGATTCATAGCGTTCCATTTTAATGCAGTTTCAGGACTTCCTGCGTGTTGTTGACCATATTTATTAGCAATATCCATTGCTTGTTCTTCACTTCTACCTTGAGCAATTAAATGATCGTATATATTCTTTTCTGTAACAATGTTATCTGCTGACCAAGGCTTTGTAGCGTCTTTATAGTTTTTCTTAAAAAACTCGGGATTAATTACACCCTTATTTTCAATTACACCTAACTCTAATCTATCTAATAAACCTCTTTTACGTAAAGCCATTTGTTCTTCCATAGTTAGTCTTTTATTTTCTCTAACTATTTCACCGTCTTTCATTTTAACTTTACCGTCTTTATCAAAAACAGGAACAGCAACATTTGCTCTACCAACATATAAATCATTCTTCTTAGCGTCTATATATTGAGCGTAATTAGCTTTATTGTATGCAGCGTTCTTTAACTCACTTGAGTTTAGAATACTTCGTCTATACTCTCCTAAATCAGTTATACCGCCAGAAGCCATATACTTTTTTAAATCTCCATTAAACTTAGTAATACCTTTTACAATCTGCATTTTTGCTCTAGCCTCTGCCTCTTTTACAGCTTCAGCATCTTCGGGTAAAATATCAAACTGATTAATTAAATCTAACTGTTTTTGAATACCTTCTTCTGCTTGCATTTGAGCAGCTAACTGTCTTTCAGAACGTTGTTCCATACGTTCTAACATCATCAAGTTAGACATTTTATCTTGACGCTTTTGAGCCCAATTATCTGTTCCAGACAATGCAGCGTATAAACCAAAATCACCCATTGTTTTTAATTTTATTTACTATTTCTTTTTTTTCTTAGCCGTTTTACTTGCTCTTTTAAAATTAGCCGCAGTAGGTGCGCCTTTGCTTCCTACTTTTCTCATTTTTTCTCCAGACCCCGCTTTAATTCTTTTTCTCTTTGCATGTATGTTTGCATACAATCCTTTTTTTGTAGCCATATTTATTTAATTTTATTATCTGTTTGCTTGATTTAATTTTGATTGTATATCAGCTTGTCTTTGTTTCAAGAAATCTTGTTGTTTGTCTTTTTGATATTGTTCAGCCATTTTTAAAGCATGTACATTATATTGTTGACTCTTTAACATTTCTCTTGACATAGCATCATAAACACTTCCTTTGCCATATTGCTCTTGAAATTGTTGACGCTCTCTCATATCAGTCATTTTATCACGCACTAATTGAGCACCCATTTCTTTATTCATCATAGCAACTTTAAAATCGTCTTCAAACTTTCTTCTGTTAAAAGCTTCGTCTGCACTTGCGGCTCTGTCAAATCTTTGTTGATTAAGCCTACGTATAGCTGAATCTTCTGCGGCAATTTGTGCATATCTGTTTTGTAGAGTTCCTGCGGCTCTACCTAAGTTTCCTAAAGCAACACCTGCAGAACCTCCTGTAAGTCTTCTAATGTTTTTTACGTCATAACCAAAACCACGTTCAGCCAACTGCTTACGTAAGCCCATTTCTTCTGGAGTGTAACCCATGTTTCTCTGCCTATACGCTTCATCTGTATACGCTTTAAACATTTCACCTTTTTCATATTCAGGTATTTCTTCCATAGCACCTTTCAATCCCATGTAGCCAACACCTAAATCACTAGCCATAGCTATTAGATTACCATATCTATCACGATTATCCAACATAGATAAATCGGGAGTAAACTCTTCTGCCTTTTGTACATTATCTAATTGTTTGTTTACTTCCGCTAATTGTTCTTCTAAATATGATTTATCAATATAGTCTTTACCCGTAACGTCTATTTCTTCTTGAGTAAAATCTATATCGTCTGGGTCAACAGCAGTACCAGTAGCTACATCGGGAGCAGCAGTTGTAGTTGTAGTAGTAGTTGTAGTAGTTCCAGTAGTTCCAGTTCTTGCAGCAGCTTTTTTATCTAACTCAGCTTGTTTTTGCTGGTCTAAATAATAACTTTTGTACGCTTCTGATTCTCTATATTTTTTAACTTGGTCTTTAAAAAGGTCTTGATACCAGTCAAATTGATCTCTTTCTGCTCTTGAAGAACGTTGACCAAAATCACCCATTATAACGGGAGTACCCTGCATAAATGTAGGTGGCGTTCCTTCTGTTATTTTTTTAATAGATTGAGAAATCTCTTTATCTTGTTTAACAATATCAGCGTAATCTTTTTCTAGGATTTTTATTTGCTCACCTATTTTTTGTTTTTCTTCACCAAAAGCACTAGCGTGTTTATTTTGTAAATCAAGTAATTTTTCTTGCTGTTTTTGTTTTACATTTTTAATCTCTTGCTCTAAAAAAGGAGCACCAGCTAATTTGTAAAAATGATTTCCTACTCTATATGATTTTTGATCTTTATCTGGCAATTCGTCATCACCAGACCTTCTGTAATCTTCAATAGCGGTATCGTAAACATCTTTTGCTTTTTCAACATTTTCTTCTGTTAAACCTCCTTGCATTATATTAGAGATTTCACGCTTGTACAGTTCGTATTTATTTTCTTTTTTTAATTTGTTTTTATCTGCACCTTTTTCTGTAAATGATAAATATTCATTTTGTAAAACACCCTCATCATCAGTGTATGCTTTAACTATATATTCATTATCACCAATAGTTCTAGTACTTAATATTTCAGCACCTTTAACATATTGTTTAACATATCTTTCCCCAGGCTGACTACTACTACCTCTTTTATTTGGGTCAAACTCAATCTTAGGCTGTCCTTTATCGACTAAGGTTTCTACATACTTACCATTCTCGTCTTCTCCTATAATATATTTAGGCTTAGGCTCTGCAGTATTACTACCAGTAATGTATGAGGAAGGGTCTATATGAGTTTCTAATTGTGTACCTAAATCTCCTGTAAATACTCTATACTTAATATGAGGACCTGTGCCTGAACCAGAACCTACTCCGTATCCACCTAAATCATCACCTCTTTTTACTCTTTTCCCAATTATGTTTTTTTGTTCTTCAGGTGTCATAGCATCTAAGTGCATATATTGCGACCTTGTACCATCATCATTTTTAATTATAAGATAATATCCACCCGATTGTTCTTTGTCTGTACCTACTAATGTTGGAGAACCATCTAAAGAAGCTACTTCTACAACACCGTCTGTTAAAGATATAACCCTTTTGTTATCAGTAGTCATATCTATTCCTTTGGAATGTTGCCCTTCTCTATCTTTAAAATCTTTACCTCTTACACCGTAACTATCTGTAATTTTTATAGTTCTATCTCCTATTGATACTTCTTCTTGTTTTTTTAAAGTTTCTCCTTCTGCCATATTCGTAGACTTAAAAATTTCATATTTATTTTTATCAGGCTCTTCTTTAAATGTATAAATTTTACCTGTCTTTTTATTTCTATATGCTTTATATCCAGCTTTTATATCGCCTTCAATAGCCATTTTAAATGTAGGATGGTTTTCTTTTTTTAATATCTCACCCGTTTGAGGATTTCTACTAAAAGCGTGATAATAACCATCAGCTTCTTTAGGTTGAGAATAATCAAATTCTTCTGGTTTTCCTAAAGCCTCCCAATAACCCCTTAAATTATAAGTTTCTTCATTTGTATTTTTTAAATTATCAGGAAGAGTTTCTTTAAACTTTTTAAACTTAATATTATCATTATCTGGCATGACTATAATAAATTATATTGTGGGTCTTTTGCAGTTTGTCTTTTAAAATCCATAGCTACTCTATTAGCTTCAGAACGTTGAGCTTTACTTAATGCTAATGCTTCTAAACCTGCGCTAGCTGCTTTTCCAAAAATTGGTACAGTATCTAACAAGTTAGCTGCTTTACCTAATTTTTCTTGCATAGCTTGTTGTTTTTT
>Ga0070746_10002022_pt1 | contig 12058 bp, 18 predicted proteins | sample VirMetDEL_Mar_21_FD_77016 | JGI IMG/M metagenome (GOLD analysis project Ga0070746, IMG submission 77016) | Aqueous microbial communities from the Delaware River and Bay under freshwater to marine salinity gradient to study organic matter... | ecosystem: Environmental > Aquatic > Marine >... | reverse complement strand
TATTATCAATACATTACGTTAATCGTAGTAAAACTAAGCTCACTGAGAAGGAGAAGGATTTGATTAATAGGCAAAGACGTATTATTTCAGGGTACTTAGTATCCCATAAGATTACAATATGAATTGGAAATATAATAACACAGCAGATGAAGAGGGCTCAGACTATAGCTCAGGTGCTCTACAAGCGTTACTAGCAGCCACAAATAGTGTATCATCTGGAGGTAACTCCATTAGAGTAGTTGAAAATACTATATACTTTTACGGTGATGTACTTGAAAGTAACGCTCTCGAATTAAACTCAACCTTACATGCTGTAGATAAAAAGCTACAGGTATCAGGCCAGTTTTTAGATGTTACACCTGTAATTAATCTACATATTAATTCTTATGGAGGCTCATTATTTGCTGGGTTAGCAACAGTTGATACTATTAGGAGTCTTAATGCAGAAGTACATTCTATTATCGATGGTGCAGCTGCTTCTGCTGCTACAATTATTTCAACAGCATGTGCAAAACGCTCCATTGGTAAATACTCTAAGATGTTAATTCATCAATTGTCATCTGGTGCATATGGTAAGTATACAGAATTAGAAGACGATATGGAAAACAATAAGCATTTGATGGAGACAATCAAAGCTATCTATAAGGAGTATACTAAAGTACCGATGAAGAAGCTTAATGAGATTCTTAAACATGACTTATGGTTTGATTCTCAGACGTGCTTAGATCTTGGATTGGTAGACGAAATTATTTAAAATAGTTGCAAATAGTTAGTTAGTGTATTAAATATATGTCTATGAAAACACTAACTAACTATTACAACCCAATCGTTAACCTTGAAAAAGCCTTTGAAGGCCTATTCAATCAAACACCACTATTCCACTCTTTAGAGGAAATCTACAAGACTGGTGACCAGGTTCGTTTCTCTGGAGATGATAAAGGTCTTACCGTTCAAGTAGATCTACCAGGAGTAGATAAGGAACGATTGGACTTGTCAACTGATTCGGATAAGCGTGAAGTTTATATTAAAGCAACACGCACGGTTAAGACACAAGAGGGGCAAAGGGATCAAACATATAATAGATCCTTTAGCATTGGACGAGAGTACGATCTCAACAAAATTGCATTTAACTATCTAAACGGGCAATTGGAAGTATCAGTACCTCGTAGGAAGAAAGAAGAGTATATTCGTAAGTATACCGTTTAATATTAACCTTAACCAATTAACCTCCAGAGTTAACTCTGGAGGTTTTTTATTTTAAAGACATGTCAAAGCGAAATAATTAATCGCTAAGTGTAATGTATTGTCTGTAATAATTAACAACCACATCGCCAGATATTCTGGAGTCTTTTTACAGTAACCGTACTGTGATACATTTTCTCTTCTAAGCCAAAAACGTCTTGGTGCGAGATAGTTTTTAATAACTGCTACTTTCTTTGCAAGAGCATATCTATCAATAAAGAAGTGTGTAATACATATAACCGCAAACGCAGCTAACGATGGCTCCATTATAAGAAAAGGGAGCGAATAAGTAAATGCGTGTGCAGCTGCAGCTTTACTACATTTCGTTTTATTGAGTGCCATCCAGTCGCTCTGAAGAAGATAGTCACCAATTAGATGGAGTATCAGTTGGAGCATTGTTTTACATATAAAATTTATGTCTCGGTTCTAATTTTGCAACTGGTTTAATAAATAAATTTGTGGAGGACTTCTTAAAACTAGTTACTGAAGTAGGATTTCCAATAGCGGGAGCTATTGTATGTGGTGCTTTCGTCTTTATTATTCTCAAATTTATACTTGGTGAAATTACCGGATCAGTTAAAGGTCTTGGAAATATGATCAAGTCATTGGAGAATAGAGTACAGACAATGAACAATGACATAATTAAGATAGATACTTTAGTATCCCACGCCTTTAATAAACAACCTAATTTAGATAGGTTAGCTGCTAACGAGGGTAAAGAAGATGCAAGAAAAGACTGAGATGAGCGATAAATTAGTACAAGCAATTAATGAATTTGGCTTTCCAATTATAGCAGCGTTTGGGTTAGGTTACTTTGTATATTATACCTGGAATTGGGTTGTAAAAGAAATTAAGCCTGTTTTAGATGAATCAACAGGCACACTCATTGGTCTTATCGATAGAGTTAGAATGCTCGACAATGATATGATTAGATTGAATATGAAAATTCAAATGATACTTCAAGAAAAAGAGCAGCAAGACCGTCAACAAAAAAGTACTCGAAAAAAAGCTTGAATATTCAAATAATGTAGTAAATAAGTATGTGAAGGCGATACTTACGTTTCTACTAATTGCAACTGCTTCTGCTGACGAACTTAGATTTAAATTTAAGTCTCCTGTATTCAACGGAGTAGGTTATAGCGGTCATGTGCTTAATTTAGAGAATATGAAGTATGCTCGGGAAAAGTCAATTCGTGATGAGATTAAAGCTTTAGAATTACAATTACAAATTCTAGATGACAGAAAGCCTATTAATGCTTTCTTATCTAACTTACAGACTCGTATCTATTCTGAATTGTCTAAACAGGTAACCGAGCAGCTATTTGCTGAAACAGGTGCTGATAACGGTACTTTTACCTTAGATGGTAATACTGTTGTTTGGGGTAAATTAGGTGACACAATTACATTAACTGTCTATGACGTTGATGGTAAGGTAACAACTATTACAATTCCTGTCGGCTCGCTTTCACTACCTGAACCTCCTTCTACTGATGAAACAACTGATACCAGCTCTGGTTCTTAGTTTGTTAACTAGTTGTTCAGTTATTACATCAGGACCGTATAAGCCTGAATATACAGAACCTAAAACATCTAAGACCCCTTTAAAGAAACAGTTAAATGACTTACCTGAAATAGATGGTGAGTTGATTTATATTGGTGTAAACAACTTTAAAGACTTAACTGGTAAGAGAAAAAGTTCAGATACAGTTGCTAGTTTTTCTGCAGTTGTAACACAAGGAGGAGAAGCTTGGTTAATGGAATCATTAATGGAGTCTGGTTGGTTTAAAGTTTTAGAAAGAGCAGAGCAAGAATCTGTTCTTAGAGAAAGAGCATTAGTAACTCAAAGTAGAAACTCATTTGATGAGCAACCTATACCACTTGACCCTCTTAAGTATGCTGGTGTATTAGCATTTGGTGGTATTCTTGATTATGAAACTAATAACATTACCGGTGGTGTAGGAGCTAGTTATTTAGGAATTGGAGCGTCGGAGGAATATAGACAAGATACTGTTACTGTATCATTGCGTATCGTTAGCACATCAACTGGTGAAGTATTATTAGCAACAACAGCAACTAAATCGATTGTATCTACCTCTATCTCGAGTACGATGTTTAAATTTATCGATGTAGATACATTACCTACGGAAGCTGAGATTGGTATAGCTAAAAATGAGTTAGTATCCAAAGCAGTTAGATCAGCTATCGATAAAGCACTAATAGACCTTATTTATCAAGGAAAGGAAAAAGGCTACTGGAAATTTAAAGAATAACTGACTTTTTCTATTAAATACTGTCATGAAGAAGGTTATTCTATCCTTAATTGCATCAACATTTACGTTGTTTGCTAATAACGAGATCTATTTAGATCAGTCTGGTGGATCTGGTACATTCACTATTAAACAAGACGGTACAACTAACAACCTCGGTGCATCAACCAAGAGATCAAAGCTTACCGGTGATGCTAAAACCTTAACCTCTATTACCACAGGAACGGGTAACGAGGTCTATCTTGATGAAGTAGGTAATAGTACTACTACAGAAATTCTTATTACTGGTAATGCTAACAAGTTGGATTCTAAAGTTGAAGGTGATTCAAACAATACAACAATTGACGTTACTGGAAACTCTAACAATATTAAAGTTAAAGCTTCAGTTGCAGAGGATGTTGCTAACACTGTAACTAATTCAACAATTGATATTACTGTTGATGGTAATACTAACGACATAACTTTCAGCATGGTTGATACAGATTCTCTTTTCAATCTTTGGAATTTAGTTGGAGACCTAAACACCATTAATTCATATCAGCAAGGACAAACTGGTGGTGTTGGTCACAGCCAGCGTGTTGATATCTTTGGTAGCTCTAACAAAGTTGACATCTATCAGTTAGGTGCAGAAACTAATGCATTAGATCTTTTCGTTATTGGTAGCGATAACAATTACACTATTACTCAAACAGATGGTACTTCAGCGACATATACTAATCCATCTGCTGTTACTGGTCAGTAATTTATACGGTGCTGGTAAAATAGTAGAACAATCACAACCTGCGCAAATTACGCGCGGTTCGGAGAAGATTTTGACCGGGGTTGCGACTCCGGTCAAAATGTATGATGAGATTGAGACCTTAAATGGTACTGTTAAAATAGTATTCGATGACGATACTAAAGTATCACTATCTAAATATTCCAAGCTTGTTATTGATGAATATGTCTATGATAGCAATAAAAAGACAGGTAAGCTATCTATTAAAGGTAAGTTAGGTACCTTAAGATATTCATCTGGTTTAATTGCTAAGAATAGTCGAGAGAATGTAAAAATTAAATCCCCAACAGCAAGTGTATCTGTTCGTGGTACTGACTTTACTATGACAGTTGAACCAACTGGTAAGACAACGTTTCAGCTTTTACCGTCTTTAGATGCAGCTGGTAATGCGTATACAGGCTCTATTGCAGTTTCTAACTCAAGTGGTGTTGTTGTTCTTAACCAAGCCTTTGAAGTAACGAGAGTAGATAACTTAACACAACCACCTTCAGCACCTAAACAAGAAGCAAGACAAGCTCCTCAAGACGAGCCAAAGCGTAAAGATGATGCTAACGCTAGAGAAAATACAAATAATAATGACAAGCCTAAAGATAGTACTACTTCTACGCCATCTACAACATCGAACGTTGCTACTACCCCTCAAATATTTGCAGCTAACCCGTATGATATGAATAAGGTTTTGTTTAATAAAACCACAGAGCAAGGTAATGTTACTTCTTTAAATATTGACGCGACTTCAGATGCGACGATTAACTATTTAAATAACGGCATATTCCAATCGTTCTTTCTTAATAACGGGAATGGTGTTATCTTTAACATAGAACAATGAGCTTTAACAAGAAAAATTATTTCATCTGTTTGTTAGTTACAATAGTTTTAACAACAATGCGAATGGCAGATCCATTCTTTATTGAAACAGCAAGACTTAAATCATTTGATTACTATCAAAGAGATCAAGAAAAGATTGAAGCTACAGAAATTGCTATTGTTGAAATAGATGAAGATAGTTTAGATAAACATGGTCAGTAGCCATGGCCCCGTAATTTAATTGCATGGTATTGTTAAAGCATATGAAAGTGGTGCTGCATTAGTTATGTTACCAATCTTATATGCTGAAGATGATAGAATGGGGCAGGATGATTACTTGATTAACATAATGAATCAAGTTCCAGTTATACTCGGTCAATCAGCATCTGTTAAAGGTAAAGGTGAGCCTGTACCTCGAGGTCTAGCAGTTATTGGAGAAGATCCTAAAGACTTTATATTTGACTATCCTAAAGCAATTGGTCCAGTTAAAAGTTTGGGTGAAGTAGCTGCTGGAGTTGGTATGATGACAACTACTCCTGAACTTGATGGTGTAGTTCGTAGAATGCCTTTGTTAGTGCAAGTTGAAGATCAATACTATAGTACATTAGCTTTAGAAGCATTACGCTTGTTCGGAGGTAAAGATTCCTATCAAGTTAAAGCAGATGAAATAGGAGTTGAATCAGTTCGTGTTTATGGCTTTGATCCTATTGCTACAGATCCAAATGCCAGAATATGGCTTAATTATAAATACACTTTCCCAACTGTTTCATTTAGTAGTGATGATTGGAGCGCTGTTCAAGATAAGATTGTTATTATATCACCAACTGCAGAAGGTTTATCTAATATGGTAGCGACTAATTTAGGTACAAACTATTCCCATATGGTACATGCTACTAATCTTCAAATGCTAATTGATGAAAATCGATTAGAGCGAAAGGAAGAGTTTTACATGCATGAATTAATCATTACTGCAAGTTTATGTTCAATCATTATTATTGGAGCGTTATGGCTACCTTATCTTGCTAGTTTAGCATTTTGTGTTGTGAGTGTTGGTACGTTACCATGGGTTGGTACATTATTATTTGAACAGGGTAAGTTGTATGATTTTACTTGGCCAGTAGCTGCTATTTTTATTACTTGGTCTGCTGCTACGTTTATAAGATTTATACAGGAGAACAAAACAAAGAAACTTATTAAAAATCAATTTGAACATTATCTTGCACCAGCAGTCGTTAAGTTGTTACAGAAAAATCCAAATCAATTGCAGCTTGGTGGTAATACAAAGGATTTAACTATTTTGTTTAGCGACTTGAGAGACTTCACAACATTAAGTGAAAAATTTAAATCTAACCCTCAAGAGTTAACTGATCTCATTAATAAGTATCTAACACCAATGACTGGTTGTGTTATTAGAAATAATGGTACAGTAGATAAATTTATTGGAGATGCATTAATGGCATTTTGGAATGCACCTGTTGATGATAATGACCATAGATATAATGCTGTTAAGTGCGCGCTCGAAATGTTTGATCTTTTAGAAAAGTTAAATGAAGAGTTGCGTAGCAAGCAAATACAACTTAAAATGGGTATAGGTGTCAATACGGGAGATGTTGTTGTTGGCAATATGGGATCCAATCAACGTTTTGACTATACGTGCTTAGGAGACGCTGTTAACTTAGCTGCGAGATTGGAGAGTCAAACTAAGAGTTATCGAGTTGGTTTATTAGTAGGTGAAGAAACATATAAGCAATTGAAAGGTAGATTTTCATTTTGCGAGCTAGATATGATTGCTGTAAAGGGCAAAACAGAAGGTATTAGAATTTATACTATTGTCACTCATAGTAATTCTTTACTAAATCATGAAGCATTTTTACAGGTATATAGAAATAAAAAATGGAACTCAGCAATTAAACATGCAAACTTCTGCAAAAGAGCTATACCTGAGTTGTCTGAATATTATGATATGATGATCGAAAGAATAGAATACCTAAAAGAGCATCAACCCGGGGAAAATTGGGATACTGTATTTAGAGCTACTTCGAAATAATAGCTACAATAGCTGCAGCTGGGACAATCATTAATGCTATACCAATAACCCATACAAAGGTATATAACAAGAACCTTAATATTGGATTTTCCACCAACGGGAAAAAATCGTTCTCATTTGTATTAGTTAAGATAGCTGGTGGTTTATCTTTCACTTATTATATTTATATCAGCACATTAAATTGGCGAACCTGTATTACCACTACCTGTACAAACGCCACTGTGTCTGTGATTTACAAGAGAAATGCCACTAGCAACTACATCACCATTTGGTACTGTGATACCGGTAGACCCATTAACAGTAATATTACCTTCAACAGTTAAATTACCTTGAACGTGTAGATTGCCTGAGAATACTGCTTCAGGTGTAACATATGTTACTTGATCATTTACAACATTAGTAATGTTAGGCGCTACCATTGTGATAAGGTCACCGCTTTCGATAAAAACATCTTTATCTGTTAAAACAGTAACACGACCAGCATTATTATTAGTACTACCACCAATTGCAATTTCTGCACCACCTAACATTAAACGACCAGTAGAATTAATATTAACCTCACCAGCTGACTTAATACTAGCTCCTCCGGACCCGGTAACAACACGCAACTTTGTACCGGCAGATATATGAACGTCACCAAACGGGACAGCGCCAGACGTATCTTTATTTTCGTAGATGGGTACAGCTGTCTTAACTTCTGTCAAAGAACCATCTTCTGGAATATATTTTCTTGTAACAGATTTGCCGTTAGGTACAATCGCTCCGGAATCAAATGTAACCGCTTTGGCACCTGATTGTATAAAAATATGCTTAGCTGACATCATCTTGATACTGCCACCAGTACCCATTTGTCTTTCTATGTTAGCAATGTCACCAGCCTTTTCTTCCATTAGTCCAGGAATATTAGCATGTACGGGATTTGGTTGATAAGAACCACCTTCCACAGCACCACTCTCCGAATTCGGCGTACCATTAGCCACGTATTCAGCACCACTATTGTTACCAATCGCTCCATACGTATACTCAGGAGCTGCTTTAGCTGCTGCAATATCTTTGTTAGCTTCTATCCAATCCTCAGCAATAGGGTTGGTAAAGAAATTTGGCGATCCGGTTATGACAGTTAAATCACCATAGACGCGCTCTTCTTTATTAGAGTTTGTAGTAGTAAAAGAATCACCTGCCGTTGTTTCAAATTTATTACCATGTACAAGAGTCTGCTTATTATTGGGTGCAAATTCACTGTTAGATTTATTTGTAAAATTTAAATTACCGCCCGACTGGTGTGAAATCTGTAACTTTTCGTTACCTGTATTGCCATCAGATACAATACTACCAGCTTCAGTATTCCATACTGCTTGAGTTCTTTTGTTAACAAACTCTGTACCACTATTTACTTTTTTATCCATCAGTTTCTGATCTTTGTGTTAAATTACTATAAGCAAAAGGCATATTAGGATAAATTTCATCACCAATACCAATACCATGAATTGAATCAACATCTGCAGCTCCCGGTAATATACCAACAATAACTGGACGTCCTCGCTTACCACCTATAAAAGAAACGACAACTGTACTATTAACACCTGGGAGAGCCATCATACCTTTATATGCATTCGATCTATTATCTGGGCTGTATGCATGCGCAGTAGGATTAACACCTGCTGTACCTGTGTTTTGACCACCTACAAAAGCATCGGTAATATTGTAATAGTTTTCTGCAGGAGGCATACTATTTAAATCATCAATATTACCCATATCACTTACTGATAGTAGATCTTTGTTTGCATTATAGGTTGTTGCAGTACCGCTGCCCATAACCGGTTGCATCACATACGCGTAAAACTCATTACCAACAATATTAAGAGTATCTGTTGACATAGGGTTAGGATTATTTTTACCTCGTGTTGCTTGAAAAGCATCATTTGTATTTGATGAAACACCAAGTATATAAACCTTAACCCTATTATAAGGTCTTTCGTCTTCTTGGTTTAGTAGGTCTGAATCATAAACTACTTTACCAATATACAGTGAATTATAATCAGCCATCTTAAAATATATTTTGTTGTTGCACTACTTTAGTTGCTCTATCTATTTCAGAAGCAGTTTTTTGTACTACTCTGTTAATAGCACCTCCTGGTGCAGCAATTTGATTAGAAACATCGTTTGCAAAATCAGCAACAGGTTTTAACCCTTTTGCAAGATCAACTGCACCTTTATTTGTTACAGAGCCTATTGCTTGTGCTGTAATACAATTAAGCATTGTTGCAGCTGCAAAATCACAATTTTCTTTACTCGATGTAAACTCATCGATGTCTTTTATTCTTGTTTGTAAGCCTTCTCTAAACTGTTTAGCTTCTTGTATAGCTTGATTAAATAAACCAAAACCACTTAAAAGCTCATTTACAAGACCATCAAACGCTCCAGTAATTTGACTAACAGCGCCATTAATAGTATTTGTAACAATTCCTGAAACCGTATCTGCAACATTTTCTAACGTTTTACCTATATTTGATAATGTTGACCCAATTAAGCCCTTGCCTAAATCAGGTAGACCAGCTACAATAGAAGGTAGGCAGAGTGCAGCTTTTATACCAGCTGTTAGTTGATCTGCTTTCTGATTTGCTGCGTTAACAAATCTACCTACTGAAGAAATTAATGCCATTCTGCATATATTTATGCTTGAAATCGTAAATAGGCTAGCCTATAATCTTGTTATGCTTGTAAGTCATGAATCACCTATCGCTATTCTTGAAGAGTCGAAGTCTTATAATGATTACGACTATGCACTTGTTCATTTATTCGAAACCCAGCCTGAGTATTATAACTTTTTTAAACGCTCGCTTGTGGCCGGTCGTGAGGTGTTACTTGATAATTCGATATTCGAATTGGGAGAAGCTTTTGACTCAGCTAAGTATATCAAATATATTACCGAACTTAATCCTAGTTTTTACATTGTACCTGATGTTTTACAAGATGCAGAAGCTACAATGTCGTCTTGGAAGAAGTTCTTTTTAAACTATGGGGAGGATTTAAATGGAAGAACTGCAATTGGAGTCGTACAAGGTAACAGTTATCAAGAGCTTGTTGACTGTTATAAGTTTATGTCTGATCACGCTGACTATATCGCGATTAGTTTCGACTATGACTGGTACAATCAAGTCACCTATTCGAATAGGAGTGGTCGTCTTGGAGAGCTTGATCGCTGGGCTGCTGGTCGTCAGCATCTTATTAACAGGTTGGCTGATGATGGTGTATGGAATAATACAAAGCCTCATCACCTCCTCGGTGCAGCGGTTGCTCGTGAGTTTCGATCATACGTGCCTATTGCAGACGAGCTTGGTATTCGATCTATCGATACCTCTAACCCTGTTGTGGCTGGTCTTCTTGGGTATCGATATATGGCTAACCAAGGCTTAAATCATAAGCCATCACAACTTCTTGCAGATATGATTGCATCTGATGTTAATGAAGATCAGATGGATAATGTACTTTATAATACTCAACAATTTAAGAAAATTATTGGACGTTAATGAAAAAGTTTTGGCGAATTTGGGCCCGTACAATGGGTGAAAAGATCTCTGAAAATGGAACAGAAGCTGATATTGCTGCAGCAATACGAACTTTCTGGTGGTTTGTTCATATTACTACTTGTGGTTTTATTATCGCAAATACCATTAGACATTGGAACTCGTAAGGAACTATATTATAATTAGGTATGAAGAAACCTTGGGTAGTGTTATTCTCACAAACGGGAAGTGAGATTGTAAAACTAAAGGAACATCTTGGCCGTTGGCCTGATCAGATCTTTACAAATAATAGTGATGTTGATACTTGGCATCCAGAAATGTTAGATCTTCATAAACGAGGTAAAGCAAGAGGAGATGGTGAATCACGAGTCAAAGTAGTAACTAAGCAACAAGCTAGGACTTGTAACTTCCTACACAATATTGATAAAAAGTCTTTAGTAACTTTGCATGGTTGGCTTCGTATTATTCCTCAAGATATTTGTGAGCAGTATAACATTGTTAACGGGCATCCAGGATTGATTAATACCTACCCGCAACTTAAAGGAAAAGATCCTCAAGTACGAGCTTACAATGAGAACTATGGCGTGATTGGTTCTGTTGTTCATAAGGTTACACCGGAAGTAGATGACGGTGAAGTATTAACTTATACAGCAATTTATCGTCAGCATGAAGATACTTTGGATGATGTATTTGAGAAGTTAGCGTTTACTTCATTTAAGTCGTGGCAAAAGTTTTTTAAGGATTTAAAATAAGTTATGATCGTTTCGTTTACAGGTGCGCAGAGTACTGGTAAGACTACTTTGCTGAATATTCTTAAAGAGAAGAATAAGGATATTAATTTTATCGATGAGGTAACTCGTCGTATCAATCGTGAGTATGATTTGCCGATTAATGAAGGTGGTAGTTCGTTAACTCAGCTTATGATTATGGCTGATCATGTTGCTAATGTATATAGAAAGTATGATAACGATTTGGTAATTTTAGATCGTTGCGTTGTAGATGGTTTGGTCTATAGTCAGTGGTTATATGCTAATCGTAAGATTAGTTTAGCGATGTATGATTTAGCTGTAGAAGTATATCATTCTATCAATAAAGAATATGATATAATTTTTTATACTGATCATAAGGATGTAGAGTTAGAGGATGATGGCGAGCGGTCTGCTAATAAAGAATTTAGAGATAACATTATTAAAAGTTTTGAGCTTAGGTTAAAGGGTCAAGATAATGTGGTTGTGTTGAGTGGTACGGTTGAAGAAAGATTAGAAACGATAAAGAAAACATTTGAAAAATACAATTTAGATATTAACATATAAAATAGCTATGGCGTTACAACAATTAGATAACAGTAATATTAGTAAGCATCTTGGTCAGACTTCTCAGTATAAGTCTA
>Ga0070746_10002020_pt1 | contig 12061 bp, 10 predicted proteins | sample VirMetDEL_Mar_21_FD_77016 | JGI IMG/M metagenome (GOLD analysis project Ga0070746, IMG submission 77016) | Aqueous microbial communities from the Delaware River and Bay under freshwater to marine salinity gradient to study organic matter... | ecosystem: Environmental > Aquatic > Marine >... | reverse complement strand
AATTCTCCATGTTAAGTTTTAGTGCAAATGATAAAATCTACATACTGTACACCAACGTTGACGCTACCGGACCAAGGGTGAGTGTGGGTAGATCCAGATCCAGCATTGCCTGTATTACCAGTGATATTAGCAGATTGGTTTCCGGTATTCATGGTGTTCCCTAGGCGGCTGACACTGAAGTTCGCATTGTTTATTACAGGTAGATTAATACTATTCACGACGTTAGTTGAAACGTTCCCGCCCGCGAAGGAAATAGTCTGGCTGCTGTAGTTCTGGCTAAACTGGTACGACGAGCTATTGATTTCGGAGATACCCTGAGATGCAGCATCCATATCATGGGAGTGATTGCTGACTGCAAGGTTTCCATCTCCATGGTCGTGTGATGGCAGTTGAGCCTCTGTCAAGGAAGTTCCGCCGACAGATCCAGACACTGCTCTAGAAGTTGCAAATGCCGTAGTAAAGGCAACTGACCCTCCGCTGCTAGGAGTCACAGTTCCATTTACAATTCTCAGTGCCTTGTTGTCATGAGTAGTGTCAATAGTCCAACCAGTCGGAGCGGCAGCCTGCTGAAAGAGCATCTTAGTTCCAGATACAAATCCACCTGATCCTCCTCCAGTGACTGTCGCATTAGCCGTCACATCTTGAGAACCATCTATACTGAAGCTTCCGGTTAAGTCTCCGCCGAAAGTAATGGTTCTAGCAATGGTCCATTTTGCAGCTGTAGCCGCGCTGTCGGCATTCGTAGCGTTAGTGGCATTTGTAGCGGTTCCTGCAGTCGTCGCAAAATTGGCGCTGTCAGCGTTAGTCGCGCTAGTCGCAAAAGTTGCATTAGTTGCATTTGGAACTGGATTAGGAATCTGAGCTACTGGAACTACACTTGAAGCATTCAGCTGCGCAACACCATTTGGTTGACCAGCAGCCCCAGCTTTAATATACGCAGCACTGTCAAAGCTAAGTGTAACTGACTGGCCGCCTACTCCATATGAAACACCGATATCTGATCCATCGGAAAGGATAGTTGCACCTCCACCGCCTGAAGAAGCCACCCTGTCGCTGGTATTTGATCTGACTCTTACAATATCCGAATCATCAAGAGAAGTAATCATTGTGATTTGAGTCTCGCTGTTGACCACATAGTCAAGAGACTTAGAAAGAAGTATACCGTTCTTATAGACGTCAAGATCAGTCACATTCACTGAATCTAATCCAGAAAGGACTGTTTGCCCTCCAGAAATACTAGGTACCTGCTCGAAGTATACTCTACGCTCACTATGAGTGCCAATATTTACATCGATGGTGTCGGAGTCAAGAGCGTAGTAGAGCTCTTGATAATCACCGCTCAGGGGCTTTACAGTAGACGGCGCTCCACCTGCAGAGTCAGGTAAGTAATACTCTCTGTTTGCTGTCAGTGTAGGAGATGCGCTGTCTGAGTCCAGATTAAACGTACCGGTACTTGCAATCTCAAAGATCTGATTGCTGTCAATAGAGCGATACCTTACAATAACGTGGGTTGCATATCTTTCGGAGTCTGCGTATGCGCCTGTCCATAGTCCGGAAGAAGTATCGTAGTAGACAGGATCACCTACACCCAGACGATCTGTAAGGAGCGTTCCGGCTCTACCTACAGAGTCAAGAAGATTAAGGGCAACCGAGAACTTTGAAGTGGTACCTAAAGGAGTGGTTGCAACCAGGTTGATTGCAGAGTCCAGATCTTCAAAGTTGTTATTGATCTTAAAGGCAGCCTCACGTAAAGTATCACCCAGGTTATCGTTGGCGATAAGACCGCGATCAAGAATGTAGTCTGAATCTAAATATGTTAAAGGCATTTGAGAGGAGACCTTTTATAAGTGTTTAAATTATTTATAACAACATGTTGAGTTAAGAGTCACTGTAATAATCAAATTTAGCTTCATCGAATGTCTCAATAGTGTTGGAGAAGTCGATAGTCTTAAAGACATTCAATCTATCAAGAGTAAAGATAGTCGATCCGCCGGCGCTGTCGGAATCATCCATGGTGTGAGTTCCATCGGAGTTGGCTAGATTAAAGTTGAGGTAAGTCTGATCGTCAGTTGAGCTGAACAATCTTGAGTTAGGATTAAGAGGTTCAGTAAGATCGTTGTACTGATTGTACGGTGAATCGTACAGTATTTCTTCCTGTGCAGTGTAGTAGTTGTACTCGCCATCAACATACATACGCTTCTGAATAGTAGCATCAACTGCAGTGATGTTGGCTCTAGATCCAATCGCTTGAACATCAAATTCAGCCAAGCTAGATACAATGAGAGGTGTAGCTTCTTCGACAGCAGTCGGCATTGGATTTACAATGCTTACATTGTTAGCGATACCTTCAATGAATAGGGCTGAGAATATCTCCCAACCGGCAGGATGAATGTACTGCTTATAGAGATCTTTCCATTCAGAAACAGGAACCGGAGACTTGACCAGGATAGAGTAGATCTGATAGTAATAAGAATCTTGAATGAACCGCAAAGATTCAGAGCCAAGTTCAGACTGACCTACAACAAAGGTCTGATCTTTTGGATAAGACAGCTCGATGTCATCTCCATTTAAGAACTTTAAGAAGCCTTCAGCAGATACTGCAGTTCCTCTTGTCTTATAAAAGAATGGCAAGAACTTAGCAAAGAATCTAGATTGAGTAAAGTTATCTGGGGACAGGCCAACTGTAAGCTCATCATAGATAAAGTCTAAGAATCTTTCTGGAGTGATCTCTCTGTCTTTAAGGTATGCAATATCCTCAAGCTCTCCTATAGGAGTCCTGCCGTCGGAATCTGTATACGTTCTTAGCCAGTCGTAGTACTTATCCAAAAGGCTAACAAACTGCGGGTACTGATCTTGAAAGTACTGAGGAAGTACATTATCAACTATAGGTTGATTATATATCAGGTCATTGCGGTCAAGATCAACGAGTGTTTCAGCCATCAGTCAGTTGTACCTACTGTAGAGTTAGCAGCATCTACATCAGCCACTGCAGTAACTAAGTTTTCACCTAAAGTAACAACGTTGTTTCTTAAAGGCTTGATAGTAGAATCATTTTTTGGAGTAGCCTTAATCTTTAAGAAAGAATTTCCGCTTGAGATAGACACCGGAGTAAAGCCTTTAAGCTTTACTTTACCAGAATCGGGTACATACTCTCCGACATTGTCTTGTCGGATCTTGCCTTCTTGATCAAAGATCTGCAGCTTAGTTGATCCGAGCTTGTTCTGAATGTTACAAAGTACACCCTTAAATGTAAAGAAGTCACTCTTAACTACAGGAGCAGAAGAAGTTGGTTGTGAGATCTGATTTACAAATGAGATCTCGTAATCCGAAGAAACGATTTGATTAGTATTAGGATTAACGACAGGATTAAATCTTGATTCCATCTCAATCGATACGTTTGAGGATAAGATCGCGTTGTCTGTGTTATCAATAGAAGTAGTCAGCTTTGATTTTCTAAAGACATCATTAAACTTACCTAAGTTATCATTAAAGAATGTCGATACATTAGTCTTTACTAAGTTCTCGATACTTTGAGGAGTCCGGTTTGTCAAGGACTCGTCATACTTAACTTCAGTGATAGTGTTTAGGTATGTAAACGTTGGATCTACAAACTCCATTCCAACCGAAATGATTGAGAGGTTGTCTGTAATGTCTTCAGTAATAGTGTTTTGAATTAAAGTCTTCTGAGTTTCATCAACATCATCTTCAAAGATAAGAGACACGAGAACCTTACCGTACTTTGCCGGAACATTATCTTCTCCACCCCAGGCGTTTACAGACTTGATTCCAGGAATACGAGACTGAATGATAGTCCTATAATCTCCAGAAGTAACCAGTCTGGATGAAGTCAGAAGATTCAAAGGAGCATTGTTTCTGATAGACTCCACCGATTCTTTCTCTGCACCTAGACCTGCTCTAGATACTGTAGTCACGATAATGTTGTAGGACTGAGAGTTGATTTCAATCTGATCTGTTGGGCTGAACACGTTTGCGGTGTTAGCTGCGACTCCATTAGATGCAAGGTATTGTACCTTGATAACGTTACCTGGAACTGGAGCTCGCCCCGTTGCCTGACCGTCTCCAAAGCTGATCTCATAGAACCCATTATATGTCTCTACCGGCAAGAACAACTTGGTATCTTCGTTATACTCTTTAATGTCGTTGTTTCTCTCATAGATCTCAAACTCTTCGGATGTAGGAGAGTCAAACACAGTTACGCTGAGTGTAGAGATGTCTAAGTTCTTATCAGGAATGACATACACCTGCCTCTCTGCAGCATCATTACACTTGAACGTCTTAGTCTTAAGTTGACCTTCAGAGATAACAATGTTCTTATCTCCAGACTTGACCTCAAAGGTATAGATTCCCGTGCCGGTCCTATCATATCCGATGTATTCATCCAGAGTGTAGAAAGTATACGTTACACCATCAACTACGGATGTGAAAGAAGTAAATTCTGGAATAGTGATGGTTGTTGGTTTAGGAGACACGCCTACAAGATTGACTGAGAGATTCACTGTAGCTTTTGCGCCAGACTTAGATCTAGGTACATACCCTAAGTTTAGAGCATGGTTGATCATGCTTGATCGTGTCTGAGCAGTTGTCAGAAAAGACTCATTCAATCCAAAGTTGGCCAGCAGCGCGTTCTGATGAGTGTTGAAGGCCAGTACGTCAAGTAGTACAGAAAGTCCGGACCCTTCAAAGTCGTAATCTTGAAACTCTGTCTGACCGTTCAAGTACTCCTTAATGCTTGCTTTGATGTTATCAAAGTCTAAGCTTGAAGTATGTATGGTCTGCTTTGCTGGTAGTGCCATTGTTATTTGATCCTTGTAAGGGAAGTCGTAAGAACAACAACCTCATCTGTAGAAATAATTTTAAACTTTACAACAACTCTTACATCATTTACATCAATGTTGTTGATCACCTGGATCTCTAGAATCTCAGCTCTCGGTTCATAGTTCTCTACTGCGAACTTAATATCCTTTTCCATCTCTCTTACGATACTAGGATCATTGAGTTCAAACAGATAAGATGTTAAGTTTGCTCCAAAAAAGTAATCATAGGGCTTTTCACCGTGATTAGTCAGCAGGATATTCTTAATGGACTGCTTGACTGAGGCAGCGTCTGTCTTCTTGAAAATGTCTCCGGAAGGTTTAGTGTCCAGAGTCAAGTCGATGTCAGAGTAGTTTTCAGGTCTAGACGCAACAATAACCGAAGTGTTATTGAGATTAGTGTCTTCTACCGAAAAGCTTCTTCTTACTGCCATGAATAGTTGCCTTGTTTTTAAGTTTATTTATACGCTGCATTCTGCAATTGCATTATCGATTAAAGTCTTATAGTTGAATTCAGTGCTTACGTTTCGACTGAAGTTTCCAGTAAAGGTGTCAGAGACTTCCGGCATAGTGACTACGATCTGAGCGTTTAGATCTGTGTTTGGATCTACAGTGTCGTAGCTCATGATTAAATTATCGAATAGATGATTGTCTTTCCAGTACACAGCCAGCTCAAATGTCTTCTCAATGGCATTGAGACCATTCCTGTCCATGACTTCAAAGACACATGCTCTACCCTTAGTTGCAAGATCCTTGATCCCTCCAGAAGTTAATGTCTCAGTCGTCTCAGGTAGATACAGACCTTCAGTTACAGAGATTGAGTATCCTGCACCAAACCTGTCCCTAAGGTTTGCCGCGCCGTTCATCATCTGTGCAAACATATAGTAGTGCTTGGCTAGATTCTTTCTATCAGCCAGGTCTGGAAAATCATTAAGAGTTGCCTGTGAAGAGGCGTTGGTAGATACAAATCTCGCTAGAGGTACACCTTTGGCCAGCTTAGTTGCAGATAAGATCTCCGTCTTTTTAACTGGATTATACTGCTTTTCAGGAATGATTCTATTTAGCTGCAGGCTTTCTTTAAACTTACCTTTTACAGTCGTGCCTTGCCCATACTTCCTGGTTCCAAACTTACCCTTAGGCTCTTTACTAATGATTCTAGAAATGCTAGCAGGAGCAGCAGTCTTAAAGTTAGAGTCAAGTACTCCCAGAGATATGCAGAAGGAAATGAACAGATCATCGTTCCTGTTGTTCTTTTCCCTCAGCTTGGACCTGACTTCTCTAGTTGTGATAGTGTCTCTGCGAATAATCATTATGGCACCAGGTTGTTAATAGTGTTTAGAGTATTTTCTAAGCTGTACTTACTGGGCTTAGATGTTGTGGATGTGTTTTCACCTACAGTGCTCATCTCCCTCAGATCCAAGTTCTGCAGGATCTTTTCTTCCGGATCCACATCGATCTTTAAGATACCCTTATTAGAGTTTCCTAAAGTATCAGTTACTATATCCAGGCTCGCTGCAGCCAGTTTAGCAAGATCCCCAGGATTTAAGACACTAGCATCCGGCCATATGGCCGCTGAGTATGCAGCCTTTGCTGTTCCAGAGAAAACATCACCGAGATATGTCTGACCTGAAAAAGTATCACCGGTAACTGTAATGTTCTCCCCTCCAACCTTTCCGTCAGGCGCAACGAGAGCCATGTACTCAGACGTCATATTAAAGTCAAGTGTTGCGATATCAATCTCAGTCTGAGCAGAAAGGTGAGTTGAGCCTGAAGTTCCATACTCTGCATTACCGTCTGTCCACAGGTTGAAGTTACCTTTAGTGATTATGTTTGCACCACCTAGACTCATCCTTGTAGAGTTCTTGGTAATAGACTCGGAAAGGTTACCTACAACAGTACTGATCTTATCTGCCTCTACAGTCTCGTTCTTTCCTTGACCGATAGTCTGAATGTACTTGCCGTCTACCTCTAAGATAAAGTTCTTATCCACCTTGAGCTTATAGTCACCTGTAACATGCATGTTCAGGTTTCCTTCAAAGGTAACATCGCCGTTACCTCTGACATACACAGTAAAATCATCTCCTACAACCTGCACCATCTTATCATGTGCATTCAGTACAACCATACCGTCGGCATGAAACTCCATGCCAGATCCTACAGTATGCACCATCGTAACACGCTCTTTCCCTGGAGTGTCATCCAGTTCAATCCTGTGGCCGCTCGATGTCTCAGTTACTTTGTTGTAGGGGTATTCTGGATTAGCTTCTGTAGGAAACAAAGATCCACCCTTATAGCTTCCACCACCCATCTGCAGCTTAGGTTCCCACTGGCCTCTGGCTGCCCTGTTAGTTGTAGCCTCGTTGTAGTAGTCCTGCCTAGGAAAGTTTTTAAACGGATCTTTGAATCCTACAGTCTCAGGCGCCAAGGACTGATCGTTTCTCTGCTCGGTTGCACCAGAGATTCCATCGTCTGAAAGTGAGCTGACACCATCTTCACCTTCTTTGGCTTCGGCTCTCTGCTGACCTGATACTAAATTAGACCGATCTCCTATGTTAACTAGTGCGAGGATCTCATCAGACAGCTTAGATTCCTTTTGAATCATTACGGCTAAGAGTCTTTCCTGTTCAGCTACAGGAAGATCTTTTACTTTAGTATTGAGGTCAAACCCTTTACCCTTTAGGTACTCGGGGTAAGTCTTGTTGGTGTCAAACGGATCGTTATCTGCACCAGGAGGAGCATATGTTGCAACCATGTCGGCAAGGGTCTTGTCTCCCTGCTCTCTCAGTACGAACTGCCTCTGCGCATTAAAGCCATTCTGCATAGATGAGAAGATATAGTTACCACCATAGTCTACACCTATGGCGCCAAGATTCTCTGCACCTCTGGCAGTACCAGTCAGGTTTCCCGGATTATTGTTTCTAAAGGCTCGGTCACCTTCAAATGTCTGAATAGTTCCATCGGCCAGTCGAACTTTCGTAAACCCTCCGGATTTATCTTTAAAGCTACCGGATCCTAGGATCTCTGTATATGCAATAGTACCAGCCATTACTGTCTCTCTATAATCTCATCGATTGATAGACCGCCTGTAGATCTAGCCTGTTCAGGGGTCTGTACGTTTTCTTTACCAAAGCTGTTTTCGACATATGCTACAACATCAAAGTTTGGATCAGATCTTCTTTCAGGATCAATATCGTTGTGGCCCCACGCCTGCCCGCCTGGATGGACGGAATAGAAGGCTCTCATAAATGCCTTGAATGTGTTCCACTGCTCAGGCCTAAAGGTGGTTGAGCTTCTCTTTGATCCGCCGTTCTTAGATGATCCTACTCTTCCGCCTACAAATGCGATTCCTATAGAGTAGTTATTATGTCCTTTAAGGCAGTGCGCACCTTTTTTGGATATAGGGCGTGCAACTTGCAAGTCTCCACTTCGAAGGATGAGGAAGTGATAGCCTACATCTGAAAAGTTCCTGTCAGTGTGCCACTTATATACATCATCGTAGTCTACAGGCTGATCTTCAAATGTATCTGTGTGGTGCACAACAACTTCAGTGATTTCACGAGTGCTGGATCTTATTGCAGCTTCCATCTCTTCATACGTCTTAAGGATAGTCTTACTGCTTAGGTTCTTCATATCAACAGTTTCGATGCTCGAAAGACCAAAGACATCGGACTTGGGATCGAGCTCAATCTTATCACTTAAGTTCTCAGTAGAAGTTGCATCGCCTAAGATAGTGTTAGTCAGAGACTCGCCTTTGGATATAGTGTCTTCAATCACCTCTTCTGCCTTAGCAATCTCAGCCGCAGCTTGATTAAGAAGACCGATCTTAGTCGAGCCGTCAGAGACTCCATCATAGAGCCTTTCTGAAAAGTCTACGAGCTTATCCGTAAATACTTTTGTCGTATAGTTCTGATCTGGATCTCTTGCAATAACTTTTGATACTGCGCTCTTGGCTCCGTCCGTTGTAACTGCCGTGATAGTCCGGTTCAAGTTGGCTCCACCTAAAGTGCTTCTATAGAAGTCACCTGCACCTTCTACTGTAGGATTTTTAAATAAAGATTGAAAGTTCTCTACGTTGTCTCCGACAAGGCCGACACTGAACCTTCTTTGAAGCTCACCGTTACTGTCATACCTTTCATCTGAAACGAACTCAACGTTTACTCCGAGCTTATTGATACCTCTTAAAGCATCAAGCGGAGAGTTCCTGAGCTTTTCAAACTGGCTCTTTGCCAGACCTGCGATGTTGACTACATTGCTAAGTAAAGAAGAGATTCCTCCTGCACCTACAAGAGAAGCGACCTTTGATCCAATGGAAAGTACATTCAAGCGCATTACTGACCGAACCTTTCAAACGCATCATATGAGTATGACTTCTTTGTCTTAGCTATCTCTTTAGAGTCGGTGACTTTTAAGTATTCCTTAGTAAAGATGTCAACTGCCTCTTCCACTGACTTGGCCGCAGCCAGCTTACCTGAGTTCAACTCGGGTTTAGTCTTTAACTCATACAGAACGTATTGTATCTGAGTTTCAATCTTATATGGATCAAGAACATTAGTTGAACAGAACTCGAAGAAATCTTTAAGTCTTTCTCCGGACCATCCAGCAATTCCAAATTTTTGTGTCTTAGCCATTACACAAGTCCTTCAATAGCAGATTCAATAAAAGTTTCTAGTTGAGGGTTGAGCTCGGTGTTAGAGGTAGTGGCCAGTGTACCAACGATTGCAGCTGCAACCACATCACTGAATCCATTATCTAATGCAGCGTTGAATGTCTTTTCAGCGTTGCTGTTTCCTCTCAATGGTTGAGAGTAGTTAACATCGCCGTGACCTGCATTGGGTGTAGTAGGAAGTGGATTGATATTTTCCTGAGGAAGCTCGATCTTTGGCAGGGTTCCCATCACCATCGGGTTCTGAGATGCTTCTCCATCTAAAAATACACCAAACACCCAAGCACCTTGCTCGATTCCAGTTGGAGTTCTTCCTACTCCAGATATGCCACCTTCAGTAGCCGGCACCATTACTGTAGCCCATGGAAGATCTTCTGTTGCAATGTCAGAAAGAAAAGGAGAATGAATTCCAAATGCCCTGACTCTGACTCTTCCCAGCTGAAGAGGATCATTCATGTTATCCTCAACGATTCCTATGAACCATCTTGTGCTGTCACCATAAAAGTTCTTCATTACACTACATTCAACCTCTCTTTTGAAAGATTGTTTAGATTATCGTACTTACTCACGTTAGTAGTCACGTGATATTTACCATTCTTAAATACATGTCTTGCAGCAAACACCAGATATTTTCCGGTCAGCTTCTTATCTGCCAGGCTATTCCTGTTGACATTTGCCTCATCTGTAGGAACGATGTTCTTAGGAACATACATCCTGATCATCTTTCCAAGAATGCGAGTTGGAGACTTCATAAAGTGATAACCAGGAATGGTCACGTCCATCTGAGTCTTTCCGATCAGTGATTTAAAAGACTTGGATTGAACCTTCTTCTGGTGATTATCGGAAACTGTTTCTTCATGCAGGCTGTTGACATTATCAAACAGACCCGTTGTTGTGACGTATGAGCACATTGAAGACACTCCCTGGTGGTATGCCTTTGAGTTCACTGCAAAGTCGAAATCGTAGTTAGTTGTACCGTTGATCCTAGGCAAGTCATTGACACTCTGATCAAACCTATGGCGAAGCTCGGTTGATATCGTCTTGTTAGTATCTAACCACAGGTGCTGAGATCCAAACACGTTGTTTCTCATCAATCCAATAACATTTTCATTTTTAGACATTGACATTGCAAGAATAATAGTTCCCAAAGTATCAAGATCTGACTCGTGTATAGACGTAGGTGATATGTACATAAATTCCAATGAAGGGTAAAGCGAATCATCCAGCATGCTTTCAAGAGACTGGAGCCTTAGGGATTCTTCTGCAAGCGATGAGTAGAGATAGAACGGCGATCCTTTAGCCGTAGTGATCCTACCAGCCAGCATCTTACTCATTTCAATAGGACTCATAGTATAAGGTGCAAGATACCTGATTGCATTTTGAAAAGAAGACTCAACTTCAACCTGCTTGTTTAAATTTTCAGATATAATGTTAGAGATGATAGTTTCAATCTTACCTTGATAGGTCTTGCTGAACCTAGTTATCTCAGATGTAAGCTGGTGCTCCTCAGTGAAGTTCAGTACAATGTATGCAACAGAGTCGTTTCCCTTCTTGTACCTTTCAACACCAGTGATAACAAAGCTTTTCTTTAAGAAAGTTTTATCATTAACATCTTTAATTATAAAGTCTATTGCTTCCTGACCAATGAAGTTAACATGATTGTATATGTTACTTGAGTCAGATATGACAATATTGCCTGTTACGTATGGCGTGGCAACATTTTCAAAGAAAGAGAACTCTACTACCTGAAAAGAGACGTCGATAGTCTCAAATCTTCCGACTGGAGACCTGATCTCAATCTTCTGATTACCATAGTCATAAGGTGAGCTGTATAATCCAGTGGCCATCTGTTATCCACTTACTGCAGTGGCAGTGTATATACCTAGTCCTTGCTGAGCTCTAGTAACAATGTTTTCCTGAGCAACATCTTGACTTTCTAAAACAACCTGATTATATGAATTGATGACTTGATTAATCACGTCTGGCTTAATGACTTTAAGCTGAAGCTTTGCATCGTTCTGATCTTTGACTCTTTCTAAGAAAGTTACAGGCTTAAAGAGTACTGGTGTCAGTGTATTAAAGTTGTCCTTGATGTACGACTGGAGCTGAGTGCTGTAGTAGTTCTGAGCAGCGGCTTCAGTGGAAAACGTTTGAGTGTCATCGTAACCAATGAATCCTTCAGGAACATAATCATCAGTTACATAGTCAGTCTCGCTTGACACATAGGTACTAATGTTGTTATAGAGCTCATACTGACTTGTATCAGGATTATAATAATAGAACCCACTCGGAGTGTTACTTGTAGCTTGTCCATCATTATTGATGACGGTGTAGAAAGTAACCTCTCTTCCAACTTCATCGCCTTCTGCATTAGCATTTGCAAGAGTCATGGTGTCGTATATAGTATCAAGATTATAGTCTTCAGCTGTAGTGTCATACAAGACATATTTCGTATTTGATGAGATAGAAGGCGCAAAGCTTGAGTTTGCATCCACATAGTCGCCTTGAGAGTTTAGAATGTGATGCACCGCATTATATTCAAGCACTACAGAACCAATGATAACTT
>Ga0070746_10002019_pt1 | contig 12061 bp, 8 predicted proteins | sample VirMetDEL_Mar_21_FD_77016 | JGI IMG/M metagenome (GOLD analysis project Ga0070746, IMG submission 77016) | Aqueous microbial communities from the Delaware River and Bay under freshwater to marine salinity gradient to study organic matter... | ecosystem: Environmental > Aquatic > Marine > Coastal... | reverse complement strand
TACCAATGACGGTATTTACGTGTCTTCCAGAAAACTCTGATTTTGTGGATAAAATCTCTCCCCCGTTAGGAACTTCCGAGTCGAACTTATAACCAGATTTTTGTTCTGGTATAGTTTGATTTGGAGGATTTAGAGGGACAAGATTATAATATAAGAACTCAGGTGTCTCTCTATCAAATCTTAGAGTTGCAGAACCATCAACACCAACCACACCACCAACGGTGTAATTCAACCTATCATCACGGACTGTTGATTTTTCCCATCTTCTATTGAACTTATTATCTCCAAAGATATCAAACCTGAATGCAGGTTTTGTTGAATTCAAAGATGCTTGATATCCAAGAGATTGGTCGGAAAGATCGAATCTAATAAATCTGTTACCTTTTGTATCAATCTTTGGATTGATCGCTGCGATAGTCCCTGAAGTTGAAGCAAGACCAACTGGAGTTGGAATAGAAGATAATGCATCATATTGAGTTTCAGAGAGATGGAACTTATCGGCATTTATTCTGACTACATAGAAAATTCCATTATTAGTTGTAGCAGTAACTGGATACTCACTGGTATGAATAACTTTATCTCCAGTCGTGTATCCGTGATTAGAAATGGTAATGATATTATCAGGTTCACTTACGGCATCTTGACTAAACTCTTTTGGATCAATTACAAGTTTTCTATGATAATCATTATAGGCAACTTTTACATCTTTAGTTGTACTGGGATCAACTTTTATATTGATTGAGTGATCGGAAGATAACCCATGGGTAGAAGCAGTAGATACAGTAACAAGGTTTTTATTTGCTTTACCTGTAAGAGTTGGATAATTTGTTTTGAAACTATGAAGTACACCAGAACCTGTTTCTTTCCAGTACATCAATCTAGATGCTCTAGAAGTGCTGCCAACGCCAGCATAAACACCCTCAGGAGAAAGAGCAACTCTTACAGTTGCGAAACCAACCATATCTTTATCAAACTTGACTGTGTAGAGATTCTGACCATCTAGAACAGTAGTTCCAACACCTACAGCAGTATTAGTATCCTCATATACAATGGCATTACCATCTCCTCTGTTGTACTCAACTACATCGCCAGTCTCTAACCCATGACCTTTGAGGTAAACTCTTTGCGATGGTACAAATATTGATGTAATACCAAAACCTGGATTTGAGAAAACAACTGTCTTGCCGACACCAATATCGTTAGTTGCACCAATACCTAAAGATTCATTTGGTACAAAATATAGAACTTTATTCCTCTTACTTACAAAGGTTGTTTTTATACCAGCAGTAAAACTAAATTCTCTTGCATTGACTGTAACAGCAGTTCCTACTTGGTGCTCTGCACTTGTAGTTCCAAATCTTTCTCTATGAACTTTTACTCTAGAAGACTCTCTATCAACATTGAGAACTCTCATCTTCTCATTATTGATTTGAATAACATCATTAGATCTGATATTATCCTCAATTAGAGGATGATTGATAAGATTTACATACGTTACGATGCCTGTAGTAGAAGCATCTTCTACTGCAGTTGTTGTAGTTCCTAAACCAACCAGAGTAAAAACATTTGGTCTAATTGCAATATTATATGCACCTTCAAGATAATTTGAAGTTGTAGAAAGACCCGTAATCTGAATTAGTTCTTTATTTGCAAATCCTTGAGGATCTGTAGAGATAGCAACAAAGTCACCATCTTTTTTGGATGGTAAAATCTCAATATCATAAACGCTAGTAGTATTTGTTATTAGACCAACGGTTCTGCCCCTAACAAAGGAGACTCTAGCAGCAGCACCTCTACCTCCAGTTTGAGCATTATCAAAGAAGACAGCATCTCCTACTCTATAAAAGTCTCCTTCTCCATCAAGACCATTTTCTGGTATTACCTTAGTAACTTCATCAATTTCAGTAAAATTAACGCTTATAGTCTGCTTCAGATCATTTGGAAGGAATACATATGGGTAAACAAGATTTTTATCGAAGAAATTATAAGAAGAAGTAATTCTACGATAAGGACTTGTGTTTAAGTCATATTCAGTCTGTGTAGAATCCTCAGAGAAGTTAAATTTATTTGGGTTAGAGTGATAATTATCTCCAATCAAATATGGGAATGAAGGTCTCTTATAGTTTTGGAAAGGACCGTCAGAATCTGGTAATTCTTGATAAGTTGCAAAATATGCATAAGTTCCATTAGGGAATTCTGGTGTTATGCAATATCTTCCATTATTTTCATCCAGAATAGAAATGTCATTTGTCTTATAATATACAAAATCCTCAACAAAGAAACCGGGTGGGAATCCAGAAGGTCTATTTGGAAGAATTGAAGAAGACTCTCTATAACCAGACTTCAACTGAATTGCAACACCACCCTCTTGAGCAGAATAACCATATGGACCATAGATTGGATTGCCATCATATGCCCAACCGATGATAGGTGAGTGATTATCAGAGTTTAATTCTGTACCGTTAAATCTAAGATCTGTAAGACCATAGAGTTTTTCGCCATTTTGGTCCCGTGAATATAGACTCTTTCTGAGTTCTCTTGGTCCATACATGTGAGCATATTCAATGCCATTGCTTGATTTATTAGCAACATCAAGGACACCATCGTCAAGAGTAAAGAAATTAAAGTTTTTCGTAAATAAATTTACTTTCCATTTTTGAATATTACAATCAAACTTTGATCTTGAAATTATCTGTGGAGGAGTTGCCGTAACAGATACGTTATCTTGATCATAACCTACCCCAGGTTCTACAACAAATATCGATACAATTCTACCATTATCCATAACAGGAGTCAGAATTGCACCATTACCTGGACCAATGATATTCAAGTCTGGAGTAGAAACATATCCAGAACCAGAATTCATTACAATAACTTCACTAATGCCGCCGTTATATACGACAGGTTTCAGTTGAGAATCCTTACCTTGAGAATACGTAATGAATGGTTTTCTATGGTAATTGATAATATCAGTTACACCATAACCAACACCGGGGTTTGCAATATTTGCTGCAGTGATTTCGCCACGGAAAATTGGTTGAACTCTAGCAGTAAATGTCTCATTGCCGGTTGAAGCAAGTCCAACTTTACCCGTAAGTGTTACAGAAATGGGTGGATAATTGAACGTATGTGTGCCTACACCAGAATATGTGAGTTGCTTGAATTGTCTTGTCTTTGCGTAGAAATCTTTCGCAATTGTTCCCGTTCCAGTTTCGGAAAGTTTGAAGTTGTCATTATCAACAACGGTTACATAATACTCTGTTATGGAGTTGATACCACCAATTTGATTTGCTGTTCCCTCAGTGCTACCAAAATATTTCAGAGCATCACCAGTGTTATATCCATGACTCTTGATATTAATAGTGTTATTTGAAGTTTGAATACCGATAGGTTGTGCAAAAGTCTTTCTGTTTTGATAACCGTCACCACTATCAATTACGTTGAGTGCTTCTACAACATTTTTCTTAACAATAGACCTAAGAATATGTTTACCTACACCAAGACCATTATATCTAATCGTATTGATTCCTGAGATAGCATCAGTTAGTTTGTTGTAAAGTTTGATAGTTGTGGCATCAATAGACTTTACATAATACTGAGCATTTGTCGTAAGACCAACAATATTTCTCTGAGAATTAGTTTTATATTGAACTACCTCAAAATCTCTAAATTTATGGTAAGTAGAGAATCCAATTGTTCTACCAGATTCGGAAAGATTGACAAAAATACTAGAAGACGCATCAAACTCTGTTTGGTGATCAAGTGCCTTCATCATGACTGATACAATTGCACCAGAACCATTACCACCAGTAATACTTACTATTGGAGGTTCTTCATAGTCAAATCCTCTGTCTAGAATGCGAATTTCTTTCAAATCACCAGAAACTGCTAATGCACCAGATGCCTGAGAACCAAAATCGTCAGTAATGAGCAAATTAGGTGGATTTATAACATCAAAGTTTCTATCCGTAGAAGTTACTTCAATATCTTCAATTTTTCCATAATATACATTATCGTGAGACTTATAATTTAAGATTTCAACACCATTCAGCAACATTCCAGTATAACCGGCATGTGTCGGATAAATTCCACTAATTTCTTCAGGATTATTGAACTGTCTGATCAGTTTTTGGGTGGAAAGATCTTTTTCATAGAATTGTTCTCTCTGTATCGTATTGCCAGCAACCGTTACTGGTTCTTCAAGCGAAATAAACTTGGATTGGTCTGGATTTATCAAAGAGAAGTACAAATCTTGCAAACTTTGTGCAAGCTTGATGTTATTTCCATCAACACGATATGCATAATACAAACCATCTTCAAATAACTTAGATGCAGTCTGTAAAGAGACAGTATTTCTGTACAATTCACTATAACTTGAAATACCGACCTTCTGAGAGGAGTACCATACCTCATCACCAGTGAAAAACCCGTGCCCGTTGACTTTGAAGGTGTCTCCTACAAAAGTTCCTGTTACTTCTTTGATGTGACTGGGAAGAAGAATCTTATAATTTGGTAAAGATGATGATGCAATCAAAAATGAGTCATCAGAGTTGTCTTTATAGACTCCCTGAACATTTGAAGTCAGATTATCAAGACCTTGATAGTAATCTGCCGCAGATCTTTCAATATTACGTCTAAGAATATAAGTTCTTGAAATATCAAGAGTAGAATCTGCAAAAATTTTCAGAGAAAAGTCATTAACTAAAGAACTGACTCTTGAATTTACAATTACCCCATCATTTCTTTCAAGTTCAACAACATCTCCAACATAAATGTAATGTGGATTGTTCAAAGTTACAAAATATGAGTTATCAGACAGGTCTGCTACTGAAATAGAGTTGACAGTATATACAGAGCGATTATTTGTCAACCAAGAAGATGCTTTGAACCCAGTATCACCAATTCCAAGAGTCTTGATTCGTCCAATATCACCTTTTCTGTAATAATGACTATCTTTAGGAATAGATGGTAGACTTAGGATATTAGTTATTCTAACTTTAGTGTCTCCACTGTAAGCAAATATGTCATTATCAGCAATTTCTGTTTCAAGAGGTATGGATCTTAAGATAATGTCAGTATCAGTGAACTGAGTCAGGTTTTTAGAACCATAGTAGATAACACCAGACCCACCATCTCCATATTGAACAAACAAGTTGCCCGTTTGAGCAAATCCAACCGTAGAATCAACATCAATGTGCGAAGCACCTACGGCAACGGAGGTTGTGATTCTAGTTTTAGGTGTTGGCTTGAATTCTCCGTAAACACTACCATCAACTCTCAGGTTTCTATTGTAACCTGCATCAATATCAAGTCGATAATAGGTTTTTCCTATTCCAGGTCGTCCAACAGTCTCTACATATGCAATTGGAGCATATGATTTTGACGGTTTATCCTGAAAAAGTGTTAAATTGACTAATTGTGAAGGGTCTCCAGTTACTTCTTCAACAATGATACTCTCAACTTTGTCGTAATTAGCATCTGAAGGTCTAAAAAGTTGCTCTGATGGTGATAAAAGTGTTACATTTTCGCCATAAAGAACTTTAAATAAAATTTTGAACGATTCTTCGGTGCCTTTTGACGCATAAAAGTCTTTTGACTGTTTAATAAAAATATTCTGGTCAATATTTGAGTAAAATTCTCTTTCCTGGAACCCAGGAGCATAGGTAGATTTGATTTTTTTAAGAAATTCCTGTAAAAACAGAACACTTAGGTTCTGAATTTTTTCTCCTTTGGAGTGTCTTTGTGAATTTGTGTCTTCAAAGACCACTTCTTCTGGACTTCCCTCTTTTTTGAGGTCACAAATGCCACTAAAACCTCTTATACACCCAGTAAAAGTAAAATCAGTCTTTCCAGTGTAAGTAATAACCTCATCACCAATCTTGATGAGACCATATGTGCTGGGAAACCCATATGTTCCAAGGGGAGATATCTGCTCATCAACTTGAATTGTTGTTGCAGTAGAATTTGTATTGTTTTTTAAGACAACACTGGTGGTCAGATTGGTAACATTATCGATCTTTGTATAATCATCAATATTGTCAATCAGATCTACAGGAGCACCTTGATACTCAACGCCTCTATAATACTGCTGCAGAAATTCTGCTGCTACTGGATAATCGCTCTTTACATAGTCAGGCAACTGACTCTGAACGATAGTGCTAATTTTTACTCTTGTTTCTGTCATTTTATGCGTTGTTTATTAGTATCCTGAACCACCGGAAGAATAAGAACTACCGCCACCTGATGAACCACCACTTGTTTGTGTGGTTTGTGTACCACCGACACTTTGTGTGCTAGTAACTACACTTCCTTCTGCTTGTCTTGCACCACCAGTATTGTATACTGGAGACTGTGTTGCATTTACACCGCCTCTAGTCAATGCATCTGTTACATTGTTACCACCAGTTACATTAGAACCACCAGCACGAACAAGTGAACCATTTGGATAACTTGAAGAAGTAATATAAGTTGATGCTGAAGAGTCAACACCAGATGATATATCATCAACAATCATATCAAACGTACTACTACCTATATCTAGTTGCAAATAAAGATCCTGTAATCCGACAACATCATTAGAATGTGGGTTTGCTGAGATCTCAACAATCATTTGACCGTCAAGTTGTTTGCCTGAAACAATGTTTACAGGGTTTAGAGTTACAATACCTCTTACATAATCAATTCTTCCAACGTTTCTTCTAACAATCTGTGGAGTTTGTGAGTTTGGAGTTGGAACAGTAAAGAAGAATAATGAACCTGTGAGTCTATCTGCATTAGGAAGATCACTCAAATACAAATCTTGCTCAACACCACTAATTCTAAAAGCAGAAGATTTGATGTTATATCCAGTAATATTCTTGATATGGAAGCGATTACCGAAACCAATGGAGTATTCTGCAAAAGTATTTGCAACAACTCTCAAATCTCTTCTGATTGAAATGGTAGTAATGTTTGAAGTTACTGCCTGATCAGTATCATCAAGGATTTTGAGGAATTTACTATATTTGAATCTTGCACCATATCTATTTAATTCAGTTGAATTGGCGTATTTTTCAGCATTTTCTTGAATCTTACCACCAAGCAACTGAGAAGATGACGTATAATTTGAATTATAGTAAACGTTTGAGTTAACTTCAATGAACAAATACTTCAAATCAAGGATTTCAGTTACAATTCCAGCAACTGAGTAGTTCTTCAACCTTGTTTTGATGTTCTCTTTGATCAAATTTGGAATAAAATCACCAAATCTGGGTTTGATACTGATAAAAACCTTACCGTATTGTGGTGGATTGAGTTCTTCACCACCAAAAACGGATATTGATTCTGCTTCTGGGTAGATTTTAGTCGGAATCAGTGCTTCATAGTCACTAGAAGTGACTGCTCTGTTCTGTGTTGAGTAAACATTAGGTGCAAATTTCTTGATTGACTCTACAGATTCAATCGTATCACCGCCAGATGATGTAACACCAGTGGTCAACAACGAAATACCACCAGCAACAGTGTACTCTTTAGAGTTTCTAACGTATGTAAGGCGTCCTGAGAAGTTGAAATTTGATACTCCATTACCTGCTTCACCATTTGTGACGATATAATTAGTCGTAATGTAGTTTCCATCCTCTAATTTACGACCAAAAATGCCATCACCAAAGAAAATTTCATATCTTTCGTCTTCAATCTCTTGCATATAGTAGATATTGGAGATTGAATCTACTTGAAAGAGGTTATTCTGCAGTGCATAACGAGTTGTGATGCTTGTATCTTCGTTTTGCTTCACGAAAACCGACATCAAATCGGTATCAATGCCTGCATTTGGTAAAATAAACTTCTGATATGGTGTTCTAGTGTTATATGTGAAGTTCTGACTGACTAAAACACCCTCATAAATGGGCACATTCGTAAAAGTTGCTAACCCATTCTGAATCGGAACCGTAATATCGTCTAATATTGAGAAAATAAACGAACCAGAATTGAATGTTCCTGATGATGTAGCAACAGGACCCTTCTTTAGCGTCAATGATGTGGGTGCAGGAACTACATCATTGACATTTACATAAAAACTTATCGTAGCACGCGCTGCTTTATATGACCTAGGTGTATAACCAATCGTTCTCGCTATTGATACTACATTCTCTCTGAGTGTAGCACTATCCAAAAATACTTCATTTGCCACCATATTGGCATTGTATGAAGTAATATAAGTATTATATGCTAATACATCAAGAATTGTCGAAAGGTTAGAACCTTCAAAGTCATAATCCGTAAAAGTCGAATTAGCCTGTAAGTAATCCTTGAGTGATTGTTTGACCTGACCAAAGTCTAGGTTTGTATAATTGGTTAATGGCATCTTTACCTAGTTGGTAGCAATATAAATTGAAGATCCTGTGGTTCAATATCAAGTCCTATAATGTCATATGTAAGAGTTACATCAAGTGCTCCATTGTCTTCATCTGGACTTGCAACACAATCAATATATCTAACTCTTGGTTCAAACCTTTCAATTGAATACTGAATTTGAGACTTGATTACATCCGTAGTCAGCACATTCAAATTTTCAAATAATGATTCACTGATGTTAGTTCCATAGTCTGGATTGAAAAATTTCTCACCAGGTGCTGTAAGTACAATATTACGAACCGAACGTGCAATCGCATTCGCATCCTTCAGTACAATCAGATCATCCGTCAATGGATTCGTCTGAAATGACATACTGATATCTTTGAATCCTTGACTAATACGCTCTAGCGGCACGTAACATACAGCAATTATGAGTTATTTATCGACCATATTCTCTCTTTCTTTTGCAGTCTTCCAAAAGTAATCTTCCTCATTTCCCATACCATCTTGCCCATATCCATTCTCGACTTGATACTCAATCGTAGAGACCTTGAAATCAGGCATCAATGGTTCTTTAGGTGTCAAACTATTGTCATAGATACGAATTCGATTGTTTGGATATAATGCATACTGTCCATTATTCAACTCAATCAAATTATGTGACTTATGCTCAGCAGGTGTCTCACTTGTGCTGTAATCAATACTATCAGGGTCCCTATGGTAATTGTCTATAGTACACACGTAGGTGCCCCTCTGACCGCCGTAATCCCTTGTGTAGCACTCATAGTCCATTGAACCGATAAATTGCTTCTGAACTGCTACAACGCCATAATCCATACAATTCCAGAACTGTAGGTTATTCAATGGCATATCAGGGTCTGGTGTCTCTGGTCTTGATAGAAATGCTGCAATCGGTAACTTATCATACATCGCAGCATAATCAGGTAGATACGTCTCAAAATAAAACGCACGTCCAGGTATACTCTTCACTGATACCCATACACCCCGTACAAACTCCCCGTGACCGCTCTGATGGTCCGTTAAATACTCTTTCCTTACCCAGACATCCTGAGAAGGTAAATTCGCAATCAAACACGACATATAAACTTTTATATCTTTCTTATCTATACAAAAAAAGGGACCTTTCGGTCCCCTCCAATATTATTTCTTTCCTTGACCGCGATAACGCTTCTTACCTTTATTACGAGAGGTCGCACTCAATAATGTATTCTGTGAACAACCCTGTCGGGTCTTCTTTGGTTTACTAGGAACATAATTCCCACCTTTCATCATCATAACTCAATACCTCCTTTTAGAACCATTCTTGTTGCCCAATGCCATCATACCACTTACGAGTAAAACGGTCAACATCACCACATAAAGTAAACTCAACATAAAACCCTCACGGGATCAGATAATACGAGTTTTCTCGTGCCCCACGCGAATGCGAGGGTCGCACCAAATCTCAAACCCTGCTTCCTTTGCATCCAAACAGAAACTTACATCCTCTCCACACATATCCTGCACATTACCAGATTCAAATACCTGCATCTTCGGTGCAAACCAAGGGTACTCAAGATTCTCAAAGACACCCTTCTTGATCAATACCCAACCGAAACCAGTGTAATCTACGGTGAATGGTTTCTTCCGCTTTGAAATGGATTCGACAGTTTCGTGATTCATCACTCCGCCATTACTACGGAAGTCATCTTCCTCTAACCAATGTGCAACAGATGTCGTCTGACCATCTTCCGTAGCATACCATCCAGCAACTACCTCTTTCTCCGTACCATCTTCGGCAATTGACATATCACACAACTGCCAGAACTTTTCAGTACTGAATACAATATCCGAGTCAATCCACAGTTGATAATCATACTGTAACTTACCATCCCATGGCACCTGCTTCGGTCCACGCAATACATTCGCACCTAAACACTTACAACGTGCGAAGTTTACCATACTACTATAGTCTTGACTAATCTGAATGCTCATTCCATTCTGTACTAGATCAAAACATAACTGAACAAAGTTCTTCATAAAGATATAAGAACATCCTCGACCAGGTAGACAAAATACAATTGTCTTACCTTTCATTCGACTCTTGATACCCTCATAGTCAAACTCAGGTCCCTTATCTTTCTTGATTGGTGCGTTTGCTTTTACTGTGAATCCTTTTGCCATAAGTCTGTGTAACTCAAATCAATTCTAACATGTTATGTAGTCCCCGTCAAGTAGGTTCAGTACTCTTATACCGATAAGACAAATCTTTCATATCATAATCTGTCTTCATTAGTCCTACCATCCCTTGAAGACTATTCCATGTTGCCTTGAATTCTTCCTCTCCCAAATCTTCATACACACACCTGTCCTTGATGTAAATCTTGTAAATCTTATTCATAAACCTCCGAGTGTTATCACTACTTATATCAGCGCAACTATTACCGCACCTACTATAACATATAAAAGAACCCTCCCAGGTCCTCTCCATATTGCCATCAATATATCATAAAAAACCCGCGCAGTCACATACGTGAAAACTACGCGGGGCACACTCCAATACCTTTTACTCATTTCTTCCTTCTACCATTTGCTGCTGCTTGCTTCGCAGTCTTTGCTTTACCACTACGCTTGTCGCGTTTGCCGCTTTTTGTCGTCTTGAACATAATAAAATCCTCAGGAAAATTTTTTGGTGGGCGGAAATTTTTTTCTATACGCGACCTTACAGACGCTTTTTATATACTCAAAATTTTTTTTATGAACTGAAAATAACTTGCCGAAAGCAGACTTTTGTAGGTTAGGGTAGTTAGGGGTTTTTAGCCACGCCGCGCGGCATCAACACAACGCCGCCCGCAATAACACTGCCTATTCGACACTGTGATTCTAACACATAAGGGGCAGAACGTCAAGAACTGCCCCGTGTGTTACTGATATCAACCCCGGATATCTGCAAGCAGAGTGTCAAGATTCTCTTGCAGTCTGTCCTGTGCAGCTGCTTTACGGTCAGCACGAACTTGCTTGGCATAGTTACTCCGAACCTTAGTAAGATTCTGAACCATAACTTTACCAATGCCGCAAACTGGGGTCATGGTCTGTTCACGTCCGCCGCCTGCTGTTGTTGCTTTAGTGGTAGAGTCGCCAGACTTGATATTACCAAGTGCGCGACCTTGAACCATACCGGCAGGGGATTTAGTCCAGAGTTCGTTCTTACGAGGACCGCGAGTCTTTAGAACCTTGATAGTAACTTTCTTGCCGTTGTTCTGAAGGTCGTTAACAATGGTGTCCAGGTTGTTGATGTTGGAGTTGGTCATCGTGTGTTGGTTGAGTGCTTACATTACTGGGACACTTTACAGGCTTCAGTTAGTGTTACTGTCCCGCACAAGGCATCAGAGTTCTGCCATCATCTCAATCATTTCAGTTTGGTCGATGTTATCATCATCCCAATTGACTCCATCTCCAGTTGCACAGTTGGAAATATTTTCCATGCATCGGATGAACTTTTCATAGGGTGATTCGTTCAGTTCAGCATACTTCACACATGCCTTGGCAGTGTTATATAAGATCTCATCATTGCTGATCCAGAGTGATGCATTCCAGGTCTCATAGTTTGCCCAACCGTTGTAGGTTTCTGCGGTCATTTGTGTTTGAGTGTTGTTCATACTATTGGGACACTTTACAGGCTTCAGTTAGTGTTATCACGGGGACTGACGTTGATACTCAGTCCCCG
>Ga0070746_10002007_pt1 | contig 12108 bp, 10 predicted proteins | sample VirMetDEL_Mar_21_FD_77016 | JGI IMG/M metagenome (GOLD analysis project Ga0070746, IMG submission 77016) | Aqueous microbial communities from the Delaware River and Bay under freshwater to marine salinity gradient to study organic matter... | ecosystem: Environmental > Aquatic > Marine >... | reverse complement strand
TATTCTAAATCCTAGAGCGGTTATTCAGCCTCTTTTATATAGATTTTTATCAAGGATTATATATTCAGGTCAAAGAGTAGATGACGAAGAGGCGATAGCTTATATAAAGTCTTTTCCAGGAATGGGTGCTATGCCAGGAATTAATAGGGAAGTGGTAAGGGGGATATTAGCGCAAATAATTGACGAACCACCTGAGCTACCCCCAGAACTAAGACGCCCCGAAGAGAGAGAACCTGGTTTATTGGCCTCTGCGATTGATAGGCAAGCTGAAGAATTAGCGGATTTAGCTATCGATATAGATGAAGATGAATTAATAGACCAAGCAGATTTTGAAGAAAATGAGAGAAGGGAATTAGCGAGAGTAGAAAGAGCGCAGAGGGTATCTAGGGTTTTGATTACTGATATTATAGCTTTAGATTTCATAACTAATAACGAAGCTGACGATAAAATTATTAAGGATTTTTTATATTCTAAAATTCCGATGGCTGGTAATGATCCTGATCGCAATCTTACTTCTTTTTATGAAGATATGCCCCGTGATGAAAGAAGAGAATATGCTGCATGGGTAAGGAGATTGCAAACCGACAAAGCATTATTAAGAAACGTTACGGAACCTAACGGGGAACCTAATCCATTAGTAACATTGATTACTAGAAGCAGCTCCGGAGTATATTCCTTTACACAAAGATTTTTAAACTCCGTTCGTAGAGCCGCATTAAATGCCAGTAAAAAAATAAGAGAGAAAAAACGATTTTTAAGAAAAAGAAGAAAATTTGTTGAAGTTAGAAGAAAATTTGTCGAAGCTGATGAATCAATTCCACAACCTAATAAGCCCCAGCGTCTCCCTACAGGTGTTACAGCATCAGAATCAAAACAAGAGGGTATTGAAGAAGAGGGGATACCCTTTGAATTTCCGGGAGGTGAAACGGTTGAAGAATTTGTGACGCAAGGAGTGAATACCCAAGACGTTGAACTCGGAGATTTAGGTAAGATGGCACAAGCAGCGGCGACGGTTGCAGCATTTGGCGACCCCACACCTGCAGAAGAAATAGGTATATTTAGACAAGTACTAAAGAAGGGATTGGATAGTTTGCCCTCAACCGATAGCTTAAGGGATGCTGTAACAAGTTCGGGTAAATCCATAAGTGATGTATCGCGCGATATAGCTTCGCGTGTTATGCCTACGATTGGCGAAAATTCTAACATAGCCTCAAATATGGGGCCGTATATAGCAGTTGCTATAGCTGGGGTCATAGCTGTTGCATTGTACAATTATTTAACCACTTCAAGCGAAGAACCTGAAACGAAAGAATTTTCAAGAGGTTCAACAACTGAATTTTATAAAGGCAAAGAAATTCCAGTATCTGAAGAAGATAAAGATAAACCCGTCGGACAGCCTCTATTAAGGCCAGAATTTAAAATGCTAGGTATTGATTTTTTTGACGATCTATATAGTAGAAAAACCTTTGGCGAACAAAATAGCGAATGGGCACATTTTGATTTTGTGAAAGCTATAGATAATAGTAACGGTATCGAAATAGATAATAATTTAAACGAAAAAATAAGGTTTAGTGGTAATTTACCATTGCCTAAATTCGATGCGCCTAATAGCGGACCATCCAGATTAGTTGAAGCTTTGACCGAATACCCTATGATGTCTGTTAACCAGGTAGATCAAGCGTTTAGAAATAAATTCGACAGTTCCATTAATAAATTTGATAATTTGTCTGATAATGTTAACCGTAATGTATTACCTGAGCGATGGCAACAAAATATTTTATATAATATTTAATCTATTGTAAAGATATATGTCTATGGAAAATATTATAAGTAAGGCCCTAAGCGGTTATAAGTATGTGGCAAGTGGAAAAATGGCTGTAATACCTCTAGACAATCCAAAAGAAGTTAAAATATACACAGATAACGAACTAAAAAAAAAATATTGCCCTAAGCCTAAAAAAAAGACTAAGACTAAAAAAAGAAAAACTAATATGGAAAAATTACTAGAAAGATTATCGTAAACTAATATATAATGGACCCCAACTTGAAAATAAAACCTTTTAAGACGGATAAGGATGAGATAGAATTAAGGCCGTATATGAAAGATAACAGCATACCATCTTTTCCAGAATCTATATTTATGATAGGAGCGTCTAAAAGCGGGAAGAGTACACTTTTAGATAATCTAATGAACAGAAACGATTTTTATAAAGGTTATCATGATCTTGTTTATCTATTCGCTAAAACCGCCAAATTGGACCAAGGATTTAAAAGGCTAAAAATTCCTAAGCACAGGCTATTTAGCAAAGAAACCGAAATGATTTCGTCACTTAATGAAATATATGAAGCACAATCGAGGAAAGTTGAAAATGAGGGGTTAGCGAAATCTAAAAAAATAATGATGATATTCGAGGATTTGACCAGTAACAAAAAATTAATGAGCGATCCATCATTTTTGGATTTGTGGGTTTTAGGTCGTCATGTTAATATACAGGTTATTGCTAGTATTCATAAATATAAGGCATTACCTAGAACACAAAGGCTTCAGGCTATGAACATTATATATTTTAGGGGCGCATCAGATGAAACTTTGCAGCTTGTTGACGACTGGACCCCACCAGGTTATACTAAAAAAGAATTTTTAGAAATAGTGAATTACGCAACGAAACCCGACAAACAAAACTCGCACAATTTCTTATATATAGCAAAACTTTTAGATTTTTCAATTAGATATAGAAAAAATTTCGATATGATAATGAAGCTCACAAAATAAAATATGTCGTTATTATATTAAACAATATGGCAACCACAGATTTACCTACAAACATAAACACCGGCGACCCTTTTTATGAAATGACAGAACCGCTTGACATGCTACAGGCTGAACTAACTTCTAAAAATGTAACAATTGATTCATTAGACACGCGAGGGGTTAGCCTTGATACAGTTATGTATAATGGGTATGAACCTAGGGAATTACAAAAAATAACATCATTTATAAATGAAAACCCGCAAAATAATATAAGATCGTCACAGGTTAAAGATTTGAATGATTATTTCGATAAAAATCTAGATACTAGTAACCCTAATTATATATTTCGTACTGATCTACAAACCCGAAATAATATAGGAACTATAAGAAACGGAATTCAGTCTTATGTAGCGAGTCGTGATATGTTCGTAACACCTCCACCACTGGATACACAACAGAAAATATTAGAATTGCTTAAAAAACAAAAATAATATTATCTAAACTATAAGATATAATAAAATGTCTAGTTTAGCTAATGAAGTTGAAGGTGCAAGCGGTCAGGTTACCCAAGCACAGCCAGATGGCCTCGCACAAAGTCTAATTTATGCGAATGGTTTAAATTATAGAATGCCAAGTAATATGAGTGTTACTGTTTCAAGGACTATGAAACGCAGTTATGCTAACCTTGATGCCTATAACCAAAACGGAAAAATCATTATTACATGGAACAGCGGGTCTGAATATGTTAACGGTATGAATAGTTATCTTACCTTTGACGCTGCGGTTTTAGGACCTGCGGGGGCTACGGCGACTTTTGAATCCGGTAGTGCATGTAACCTAATCGATAACGTCACAATTAATTCTATTCAAGGAACCGAAATCGACCGAGTCGAAGGGGTTAACGCTTATCGTCGAGATATGGACCGTTACGAATATTCACAAGATTATATTAATAACATTGGTTCGATTATGGGTTATAAAAGTACAGAACCCGGTGCCAGTAATGATCATAACAAGCTTACACTAACCCCTAAACGTTACTGCATCCCCTTGAGTAAAATATGCGGTGCTTGCAATACAGCAGTTCTTCTGCCGTCTATGTTGGCCGGTGGTCTACGATTCGAAATTAAACTAGCTTCTTTGGGTGCTGCACTTAAACAGGGTGCCGTCATTCCCACCGATTACCGTTTGACAAATGTTAACATGCATCTTGACAGTTTCCAGCTTGCCGACGGTATCCAAAAGCGACTAATGCAAGAAGCAGCATCGACCGGCCTAGAATTCTTTTATGAAACTTATGACAGGACTAGACATAATATTGCGGCATCCAATAAGGCTAATATTACTGTTCGAAAATCTGTTTCTCGTGCCCTTTCTGCATTCGTCAAAACCCGAATTACTGAAAATACTGAGAATCTTACTGAGGATTCTATGGCTTCGGAAACAAATAAGGTTTCGGGTTTCTTCTGGCGTCTTGGGGCTCTTAACTTCCCTAATTCAAAACTCAATTCTCTTGAAGAACAGTATTATTACGCACAGTATGCCATGAAAAAATTGGAACATCCGCATAAAAATAACTCGATTTCTCTTCAAGACTTCCAAGGGACTGAGGGAATCGTCGCCGTGACTCTGGAAAGGTCGAGTGTGCTTAGCTTAAGTGGTCTACCGGTCAATAACTCACGATCTCTTCAGGTTGAACTCGACTATTCAGGGGCACCAGCTAACCGTGATATGGACGTTTTTATGCATTATCTACAACTGGCTCGTGTTTTTCCTACAAATGTTCTTGTTAAGGAGTAAATATATAATTGTTTCGTACAGAATATTTTTTATATCAACCTTTAATATTAATAATGGGTGATATAGCGAATAGTACATTTAGCCGTGATCTTAGAGTTAGCAATATTCATTCGACTAACCCTAATGACACACAGTCTAATTTTACGGTTAATCTAAACAGAATGACAGAAACTAATAATATAGTTCGATGTGTTTTCAAAGGTGCATCATTTATTAACAATTCCTACAATATTCACACAGAAGGCGAATTTAAAAACAATGTTTTCGATTATGATATCGTAGGAGGTACCCCCGGAAGTGTAACGATAACACCCTCAGGATTTTACACCACTTCGGAATTATTAAATATAATATCACCTGCTATACAGGCGGCGGCTCAAGTTGTCGAAATTGGGGCAACCGTCACAATGTCCAGCGGATCTATTAGTAAAAAAGTTGAAGCGGTTGTAACGGGTTTAATAGTTGGGGTGGTTTTTCCTGCAACTGGATCACTTAATAAAGTATTGGGTAACACTACGACAGCAACAATTACAGCATTACCTGCAGGAGCTACTTATGTTTTTGATGGTACACCTGATTTATACGGACTGAAAAGAGTTTATATTCATTCAACTATGATGGCTGAAGGTAATCTCGTAGATGGGGATGTCGAAACACATGACATTATAGGAAGTGTGCCGGTTTCGTCAATTGTCCCCTTTGGTGGTGAAGTTCATTATATTAGTAATGAAAGTGAACTCGATGCTGTTAATTATAACTCTTTCCGGAATTTCGACTCCATAAATATTACACTTCGAGATTTAGATAATAAGGTTATTGAACTAAATGGGGGACCTCCAACAGAAATAATTTTTAAGATGTATTACATATAATTTTTATATACGAGTATAATATAATATGGATTTTAACGGAAACCCGATAAGTGGAGAAAGCCTCGCTAATGGCGGAATTGTTAATGGTTCTTTAGAAGTTACACAAAATTTAACCGCTATAGGTAGCATCGGATTGATAAGCAAATATACATTACCTATAACTCCACCTTTGGAACCTGGAAGCGTGATAACATCCGACGGTACAAGCCAACTAATATGGACAGGCGATTTATCCGTCGGAGATGTTAGCAGCGTCACCAATACTTCAGTTAATAATGAAATCGTTCTATTTAACGGGGTCACAGGTAAGAGCATCACGAATTCACAGATTACTGTAAACGCTGGAATCGTTCAAGACCTTGGGGAAGAAATGAGTAATGATAACCTTGATAGTGTCGGAGCACAACTCACATATAAAAAAAGTCGGTTAGGATCAGCTCTTCAGTCTGGTGATTCAGTTGGGGGTATTCGATTTAACGGACACGATGGGACAAATTATCAAAATATCGCTTTCGTCAACTGTGTAACTGGTGGAAATCTTTCGCCTTCTAATCGTTCAGCTCAAATGGTATTTTATACAACGAACGATAACAACAGCACACCAAGCTTGAAACTTACTTTATGGGATGAAGGGGTAGAGGTGGAAGATAATTTAAAAATCCCAAGAATTACGTATATGGACGGTGGAATATCCAAATTTTATGCTGAAGCGGATGGTAATTTTATTTATTACTATAAACAAGACGGCACAAGCGTCAGCGGATTTAGCCCCGGATTCATTCAAAATTATTTATCTTCTAATTCTGCCGTTGGACATAGAGTATTTAATTTTAGAAGTAGAGGGACGGAATTATCACCTCTGCCTTTGAATAGCGGGGATTCGTTAAATGATCTGGTAGAAATAGGATATAACACCAACACATATTACCAAACATCACGCATTAATACGAGAGCTTCGGAAAATTGGACAGCTACAGCCTCAGGTAGTTCTATTACATTTTATACCACTGATAACGGAACGGTTACACAATCAGAAAAATTAAAGCTGGATACCGATGGGGTTTCAACTCCTGATAATTTAACCGTCGAAGGTAATAACCGACAACTCATTCTAAGGGATAATGTCACGGGTCCTGGTTTGTGCAATGCCTCTTTATCTTTTCATGATATTAATGACGCTGGGGTCACTTCTATGAGTTGCTCCACAGGGCCTTTAATTTTCTATCATCTGGGTGTACCTGAATTTTTAATAAGCCCTACTGAAGCAGTTGCTTTAAACAATGCGACAACCAAAGGAACCCATACCGTAGGAGATACTAACGTCAACACACACTATATTTTCCCATCTACAAAGGGATTACCCGGACAACATCTAAAATTAAACGCTTCGAATGATATGATTTGGACAGATGAAACCCCATACGTTCCGCCTGTTATATCATACGGTGAAATGTTTTTCCAAGGTAACGCTACCCCAGTAACTATGCCTAACCAAGGCGCTTTTTATCTTATTAATAATGGCACTTTTCTTTCTGGTATTCTCGCAAACTTCACGCTCAACGGTACATATCTAACATATACAGGACCGGGCGGAGTTTTTAAAGTGGCTGTTAATGTCAGCTGGCAAAATGGGGCTTTAGGCACCGATACTTATAGATTAGGTGTTTTTAGAAATGGTACCATATTACAATCTTCAACTATTAGAGCAAACCTAAATTCAACAACTAACGTTTACCCTCGTAATTGTTCAGCTGAATGCTTTGTTAATCTTGGTAATGGTGATTTAGTGGCGCCCGTGGTTTCTTGTGTGACCTCTACCAATGCTGTTACTATTGTTGACATTAATTTTAATGTTATTCAGATTCAATAAAATATATTCGATTGACCTATTTTTGATCAATACAATATATTTAACGTTTCCTCATTGTAATAGTTCTGTGTGATTTAATTACTTTATTAAGCCTATACTTATTCCCACAAGTTTGAACATAATGAACGAACATTAAATCATATTGATAGGTTATCCGTCCTTTATATACCCATCCGTCGCTTTCTGCGTATACTATCTCATACGTGTAATCGTTTTTTGGTAAACAGTACATTCCACTTATTCTTATATCACTTCTTTCTTGTTTCATATTAATGTTGTTGGTTATGCAATATTTATAAACTGCGCTTTCCTTGGTTACAACATCACTTATGTTGTCAACTATCCTATAACATTTCTCTTTAGTTTCTATAAGATAATACATCGTTATTATATTGTTTAGATAATATTTTTTGCTCTTTCCAATATCAAATTTTTAATATCTTTGAGCTCTTCCATATCAATGAACTGTTGTAACAAATCTATTTTTTTAAGTGCTTCGTTCTTCTTCTTCGTCTTGCCATAGTAATATAAACTATTCTTATTTTTTCGGCATTCTTTACATTCAGCTCTCTTTTTATCAAACATGTTGATTGGTTTTATCTCGTCACACTTTCGACATTTCTTTTTTCCTTGTTGTCTTAAATCTCTTTTTAATTTTTTGACACATTCACAAGTACAATCTTCACAAGGCATTTTATATTTTATTATATTAATAATACTATATAAAATAATCCTTAAGCCATTTATTCTTTAATAATCAGTGCGGTTATTTTGTTGTTATTTATATTATGCGTCGCCTTAGTATAGGTCGATTTTTTCACTTTAACCTTTTCACCTTCTTCGTTAATCACATCAACTATTTGCGTAGGTCCTTTTATTCTCTTACAGCTTTCGACTTTTATTAAACCTTTATCTTTAAAAATCATATCATTAACACCGCTCCTAAATTGCATAGTATCGCCTATTAAATCATATCCTCTACTCATTAACTTAAAATCTTTAAAGTCAATTTTATATTTACCTTCGAACCTGTTGGGCTCAGTATATTTTATAGTTTTATTCTTATGATCTATTATTTTTTTATCGAATCTCATTTTTATATTTAATCCTTTCATCTTTAACACAACCTTATTATTCTTTAATGATTCGTTTTTTAAAGCATACATTTTATTACCTAATGTCACAAGCTCTTTATAATATCCTCCTTCTTCGCCTGTCTCGTTCGTTAGCTCTCCTAAGGCTTCACCTCCTGAACCAACCCATTTCTTACTTAGCCTCTCATCACCGTATATATTATAATCTGTCACTACGCTGTCAGTGTCCATATAATATATATTACCCCCAACACCTTTAATATCGGTTAGCAGTTTGTATAATTCAAGCCTTGCGTATGAGGTAACCATCGAGGCGATACCCACGTTGGCAAAATTAGCCTTTATACTATCTACAACCTTATACACATCATACTTGCCGATTTGTTGATAATCTTTAAGCTTTTGTGAGAATAAATAACCTGTCAATCTGTTCTCTCGGTTGTCTTCCGCTGTTTTGTATGAATGCTTTGATTTGGTGTTTTTCTCTTTAATAATTTTAGTTTGTTCGCGGTCTTTGTATCTAATCCCGAAAAATCCATATAGACTGTTAATTATAATTTTAGCAATGCTCCTTAATGCTTTGTTATTATCTTTCTGGGCGTCTAATTTCATTTTATATAATTCATCAACAGACTTCTTAAAATATCTGGCCTTGTTTTTATAATTATACACCTTGATATATTCATATTGATACCCTAGCCGTTTTTTTAGACTATATCGAATCTCTTCAGTTGTTATTATAGACTCTACCCATTTCTCTGCGTAGGGAAAGCATAACTTACCATCAATAACAACAGCATGAAGCGGTATTCGGTTCTGTTTCTTGTGTCTGAACCGACATTTTACAAAACCGAACCAATCAGGGTTGAATTTTTTAGTTTTAACATCTAACTCCTCAACCACGCCATATTGAAATTTGTATTTTTGCATAATGTAGGGATATAAACTGGTGAAATCAAAATAATATAAATTCTTCATTATATGGCCTAGTTTCGTCATACATTCATTTCTACCCCCATAATAAAATTTTCTTAGTTCTTCGTCAATTCTATCAGGTAATTTATGAATGGGGTATTTTTCCTGATCATAATGTTTAGTCATAAAAAAATTTCGAGCTATTGAGGCATTTGTTATATTTTCCTTGATCCCGAATTTATAAGCCTTACTCAATATTTTATCAAAAATATCTAATATCTCATATAGGCTTACACAGTCATTCTTAAGATAGTTTTTAACATAATCATATATTTCATTGGTGGCACAATTATCTATATTAATTTTGTTATGGTCAACATCTCCCTCTAATTTAACCGTTTTAGGCTTGAAATTATTGCAAGCCGCATCTAAAGACGATGATATTAAATTATATGAATCTCTAATTAATACCTGTTTCTTATTAATGATTAAAGATAATTGTAATATTCGCCCTCCATTCACTAGTAAATTGAGAATGACAGTATAGGGGTTTATCAGTATCTCTTTTAATAATAAATATGTGTCAAACTTTCCGCCGTTGTGCGCATATATAATAGTATCTCTTTTAATTTTATTAGATAGATAATCAACGAAAGATTTTAATACATTATCATGTTTGTTTTTGAAAAATTCCTTATAGACGGAGCCATTATAATAACCACACGCATAAACAATAGTGTCATGTTTCATTTTCTTATCCCTATCAGAATTGCATGTCTCCAAATCGAATGTAGCTATATCGAAACCATCCTTAAGTTTCATATCTCGACTTTCGTATAATGTCTGTTCATTCGCTACCCCGTTATTAATTCTGGTTACCAAATCATCATTATTTACCTTAGGAATACATGCTATTGCGTGACCTTGATATATAACAATGTTTATCTCATTCTTTTCGGATTGGTTATAAACTTTCTTCTCGATTTCATAATCCAAAAAATAAACATTAATTCGCCTTTTAAATTCTTTCGATATAATCGGGCACATTTCCTTTAAATTTTTCTTTGTACCTTTCGGAATTTTTTGGGCCACGATATTCTTAATATCATCACAGCTAACTTCATCAGATTCATTTAAAGACATAAGGCAGGCCGTTAATATACATCTCGATTTAGTTTTCGGTTGCACTAAAATATATTTTCGGGATAAATCACATAACATCTTTTTTGAATCTGGGCTAAAAATCATGCCTTCGGTTATTTTTTGGTATGCATCAATATCTAACATAGAACCGAAAACGATTGCTTCATCTTTAGGTGGTGTGTTAATTCGTTCAATCTCCATATAATTGATATACATATCATCGGAATAATTACCCAGTGCTTCGGTTAAGATATCCTGTAACTTCTCAAGCACCACATTATAATTGGCGTATGGTGTAGATAACATTACATCTTCAATATCACCGTAATCAACATTAAGAAAAATTCTGTAAACCGAGTTTTTCATTTGGTAATATGAACTGTCTAATTTAATAGTATCCATAGCTTTTTTAACAATATCTTCGATAAACTTACCCCTTACCATAATAGGATTATCGATTAAATCAACCCTTTTAGTGAACATGGTATTTAACTTATAATTCCTCGGTGCCATTATCTCAACCGGAGCCTTTGCTATAGTTTTAATAACTTCTTTCTCTCTCGCGTCATTTTGGCTATCATCATAACCTTTTACAATCTCATAACCGAATTTTTTAAATCTGGCACCCTCGGGTGTGGTTCGATTTAAATTCTTTTTTAGTGTATCTAACGAAAACCCTTTAACGCCAGGCATAGCGGTTTTTCTCATAAACCTTGAAACCTCACTAAGACTTTTAGCAATTAGCACAACTTTATTTTTTCTTAAAACTTGATATCGCATTATAATTAGGAAGAAGAAAAGATTATATATAGTTTTTCTCTGGTTATTATTACTATATATAATATTTTCTTAAGTCTATTTATAATTAAACGCGCAATAATATTTATCATAAAGTCGAAGACTCGCTTTAAGCGTCCGAAGGAAGGACGCGACCCAGTGGGAATTTATAGACACGCATTTAAATATTTACCGTTGATAATACTAAATTTAACCATAATTTTATTTTTGTTAACCTCTAAATATTTATTTGCATCATTTCTATAATATACCTTAATATATGGAAATCCTTTTTTATCTAGATAGAAGCATATATTAAGATCTCTATACATACTTTTGATATGTGTAAAGGTTTCAAGGGACCTTTTACCTCTAAGAGGAATACTATATATATGATCACTGTAGGAACACTTATAAGCCTTGTCGCCTACTAAAAAAGCTATTTTTTCACCATTAGACATTTTATCCAATAAGATTTTTTTCTTATTTTTTTTCTTAGTAACCGATTTTGTTATGTCAACAAGTGGAAGATTATGAGGGAGATAATTATTAATACAATCGGATCCTAAAATTAATATAGCATCAGTCAAGCTATTTTTTATATAGTGTAGTTCGTGAATATCCTTTTTACCACATACGCAATTTTCTGAACCCATACCCGACATATAATAATTCCATTCATGACAACAGTTGGGAAATTCTTTAGATACAGAATTATTTATAAAAGCTGTTTTTAAGTTTTCGAAATATTTGTTAACCATTTTCTAATATTCCTATATAAAATAATCTTTAAGCCATAAACGCGTTAAACCGATGAAAAACGCCAAAAGTAAGAGAAAATGCCGTGAGAGCGTCAGAGAGGGGAAAAACCGCTATTTTTAAGGC
>Ga0070746_10002005_pt1 | contig 12115 bp, 10 predicted proteins | sample VirMetDEL_Mar_21_FD_77016 | JGI IMG/M metagenome (GOLD analysis project Ga0070746, IMG submission 77016) | Aqueous microbial communities from the Delaware River and Bay under freshwater to marine salinity gradient to study organic matter... | ecosystem: Environmental > Aquatic > Marine >... | reverse complement strand
GTGGGTTCAGTTCGCCTGAGTGTGCTGGGGTTGGGCTGCCTGAGGAGCCGCGGGTGTTCCGGGCGTGTGCTCGGGTGCGTGATGGTCAGGCGGGGCGTTTGGGTCGGGTGACGTTGGGTGATCCGCCGAAGTGTTTTGCGAGGTATCTGCGGACGCAGGCGCCGGTGTCGTGGTTGGCGACGGGGCCGAATGGTGCGCCGAATTGTGGGTTGGAGAAGCGGATTGTGGCGGTGGAGCCGGCGTTTGGTTCGGTGATGTCGGGGTATTGCGCGTTTCCGGGGTGGGATGCGACGACGGTGTTGTCGGCGTGTAGGAACAGGCGGTCTGGGGCGTTGACTCGGTTGACGGTGGGTGTGCTTGACAGCTGTCCGCGTCTGTCCGAGGTGGTGTCGTGGTCGACGGGCCGTCAGACCGCGGATTGTGGGCTGGAGTTACGGCTGTTGGCGCTGGCGCCTGGGTTTGAGTTGTCGGAGGGGTGTTCGGTGCCTGGGAGGTCGGTGTCGGTTGGGGTTTCGGTGGATGTTGATCATGATGGTGATGGGGTCCTGGACACGGTTGTGAACTGTGACGGGCTGGCGGACCCGGCGGTGAGCGATGTGGGGTTGGTGTCGGTGACGGTGACCAACAGCGGGCCTGGGGACACGGTTGTGGGGGCGGTGTCGGCGGATGTGCCGGTGGGTGGTGTGCATCGGTGGGTGGAGCCCGAGTGGTCGGGTCTGGGTGAGGTGGCTGAGGGTGGGCAGGTGACGTTGACGCGCCGGTTCAGCGCATCTGAGACCGGGTGGTTGCCGGCTTTTGGTGTGTCCGGTGACGCGGAGGTTTCGCCGTTGGTGGAGATGACGTCTGCGTCGTTGTCGGCTTCGGGGTCGGTTGGGTGGGCGTCAACCCAGATCGATGGGTGCGGCCCGGTGTCGTGGACCCAGTTGGGTGCCGATATCGACGGCGAAGCCGCAGGCGACTATTCGGGTCGTTCGGTGTCGTTGTCGGCGGACGGAGCGACAGTTGCGATCGGCGCGCCATTTAACGACGGTGCCGGTGACAGGGCTGGGCATGTTCGGGTGTTCCGGTTCGAGTCGGGATCTTGGGTTCAGTTGGGTGCCGATATCGACGGCGAAGCCGCAGGCGACTATTCGGGTCTCCAGGTGTCGTTGTCGGCAGATGGTGGGACTGTGGCGATCGGCGCGCCATGGAACGACGGGGCCCGTTGTTGTGGTGCGGGGCATGTTCGGGTGTTCCGGTTCGACTCGGGGGCCTCTGCGTGGGTTCAGTTGGGTGCCGATATCGACGGCGAAACCGCAGGCGACTATTCGGGATGGTCGGTGTCTTTGTCGGCGGACGGCGGCGTCGTCGCGATCGGCGCCTCCGAGGACAAATGGGGCGATGAGGGTGCGGGGCATGTTCGGGTGTTCCGGTTCGAGTCGGGGTCTTGGGTTCAGTTGGGTGCCGATATCGAGGGCGAAGCCCTAGAAGACAATCGGGGGACGTCGGTGTCGGTGTCGTTGTCGGCGGACGGCGCGACAGTTGCGATCGGCTTCGACGGGAACGACGGCGCCGGTGATGAGGCGGGGCATGTTCGGGTGTTCTGGTTCGAGTCGGGGTCTTGGGTTCAGTTGGGTGCCGATATTGACGGCGTAGGCCCATGGGAGTTTTCGGGATCTTCGGTGTCGTTGTCGGCGGATGGTGGAACTGTTGCGATCGGCGCCCCCTGGAACGACGGCGCCGGTGATGAGGCGGGGCATGTTCGGGTGTTCCGGTTCGAGCCGCGTTCTAGGTGGGTTCAGTTGGGTGCCGATATCGACGGCGAAGCCGCAGACGACTATTCGGGTCGTTCGGTGTCGTTGTCGGCGGATGGTGGGACGGTTGCGATCGGCGCCAACGAAAACGACGGCGCCGGTTCATATGCGGGGCATGTTCGGGTGTACCGGTTCGACTCGGGGGCCTCCGCTTGGGTTCAGTTGGGTGCCGATATCGACGGCGAAGCTCGATACGACTATTCGGGAGGGTCGGTGTCGTTGTCGGCGGACGGCGCGACAGTTGCGATCGGCGCCTACGGGAACGACGGCGCCGGTAACGAGGCTGGGCATGTTCGGGTGTACCGCTTCACAGGGCCGTAACGTTTCGTCCTCTGATTCTGACCAGTCCTGGTCGGGGACGAGTACGAATTGTCCGAGCCCGTGAACAAGGTCAAGGTCTGCCTCATCATCGGCCGAGAGGACCCGCCACGTGCCACATGCGCCCGTCACGGAAGGCGGCTGCGTTCGCGTCGTGAACCAGCGCCGCCGCAGCCATGAGTTCGACCCGAAGCTGGATCTCGGCGACCACGGTCTGGGTTGCCTCGATCGCGCGTCGCCCAACCGACAACGGCTCAGACTGACGACGGCTCAGCGTGCGGGTCAGGGAGCTCGAGCGGTGCGTAGGTTCGTAATCACGCTTGTGCGTACAGCGCGCTACAGCGGGTGTGGTCCGCCTCCTCGTCGGTCCCGAGAATTTCCGCCGCGCAATATCGACATCGTTCGATCATCGGTGTCTCCGTTTGTTTTCGCCGGGGCTGAAAAAGACGGCGTGGGTGGGGTCTGTGGACCCCTGTGAAACCCGCTCGAGGGGTGCCCCCCACCCCCGGGGCACCCGAGCCCGGTTGCCGGATAGAGCTCCGGTGACCAGGGGTAGGGGAGGCGCTGGGCCGCAAGTAGGCCCGTAGGCCCGGTAGGCCCGGTACTGGGGCGCGGAGAGGGAGGGTGTGGCGCCGACCCTCGCTGTTCACCAAAACCGCCCCTGACCTGCATAAATAAGAGAGAGAGAAAAGAACCCCTACGTACGGGCTCTACGGGGTGGTGCGCCCTCGGGCCTACCGGGCCTACCGGGCCTACCTCCACTCATTGGGCACCTGCTTCCCGGTGTACGACCACAACCCGTCGAGCTCGCTCACGTAGCCCTCAGCGGCGAGCTCGTCGAGCGCCGATCTCTTCACCTCGGACTTGTATTTCGAGCCGAGGTTGCGGTTGATTTCCGCCCGCTTCTGTGGACCCTTGCTCAAATAGGTCACGATGCGTGCGCACGCGAGCTGGATGGCCTTGTCTCGCGCTTCGTCCTCGACCCGTAGTTGCGCTTTGCGTACTTCTCCTGCTTTGTGAGCGGCAGCGGCTGCGGCCTGGAGATCGAGCCGCCGGTTGGTTGCCTGAAGCTGGGCAGCGACGCGATCCGATGCGTCGGTGATGTAGCCGGCCAGTTCCCAATCGTCTGTGCGGATGTTGGGGCGCCCGTCGAGTACGGCTAGGGCGGCGGCGACTTTGAGTCGCCGGAGTCCGCTGTGCGCTCGGTGGGGGTCTGCTTCCTGGCTGGTAACGGTGGCGTAGTGCTGTTGGCGGAGGTGCACTCGGATGGGTTCGGCTACCTCGAGGTACGCGGGTTCGTTGTCCGTGGTCGGTTTTGGTGGCTGAGGTGGTTTCCAGTTCAGCGGTCCGACCTCGTTTGCGGTTTCGTGCCCGTTGAGATGGTGGTGGGCGCTTGCCCAGATGAACCGTTGGGGGGTGCCGCCGGATGTTTCGTCGAAGATGAACCGGGTGTGCTCGGGTTGAGCTCCGATGACGACAGCGATCCGGTACGTGCCCGGGTCGAGCTGCCGGTCTTTGTCCTGATCGGAGTAGCGGGCGCCGAGCTGCTCGCGGGACCAAGCCCGACGAAGGAAATCCATCGTGGTTTGGTCTTGCCGTTTGGCGAGCTTGGCGAGGGTGTCGATTTCGTCGATTCGGAACAGTGCGTTCCAGGCGGTGCGTTGTTGGGTGCGTTCCGGTTTGTTGGTTTCGGGGTTCGGTGCGGTGACCATCCCGAAGAACGCCTTCACCATGCCTTCACCGGATCCGGCGGGTGCGTCGATAAGCGGCGCCGCCTGGAGATGGTTGAACGTTTTGTTGGTTTGCAGCAGGGTTTTGGCGAGGTCCATCGCTGCGCCCTTGCCGAGCCCTGGGGAGCCGACGATGCCGACGATGAGTTCGAGGCCGGCGACTCGCCCCAGGATCGGTGGAAGCGCCCACCGGTGGTGTGTCGACGCAACCACTCTGGCGAGCACGGATGCTAGCACTGCGTCGGGTGAGATCAGCCGGTGGAGTGCGGCGCTGCGGATGTGTTCGAGGTGGGGGCGTTGCTTCCAGAACTCGTCTGGGAGTAGGTGCGCCCAGTTCGTGTGTTCGTCGATGGGGGGCGACTCGGTTTCGGTGGCGTTTGAGTGATGTCCGAGCCGCCCCCCATCTTGATTTCTGAACCGGGCCACAAGGTCGGAGCCGGGTTGGTTCTGGCGTTTTTCCCATGCTTGGTGGATGCCGGTTCGTTCGGCTTCGTAGCGTGCCCAGTCGTGGCGGGTTTGCCCGGCGAGGGTGGCTGATACGTCGATTACGTCGAGCGCGGTTTCCTGCTCGAATGGTGTGTTGCTGGAGAACACGTAGAGGATTTGGCCGTCGCGTGTGATGGTCGCTGAGGTGCCGTCTGTTTTGTCTGGTCGCCGCCAGTGCTGCCGGCCTTCGCGGTCGGTGTAGACGTAGGTCCATCCGTTGGTCTCGAGTACCGCCCCTATCCCTCCCTGGCCGTGTAAATGCCCGATGAGCTCCTCGTACCAGGAGTCCGTCAGCTGGCTTGTGGGGGCCGTAGGGACGGTCTGGGTGGGTGCGGTGGGGGTGGGTGCGGTGAAGGTGCGGGCGATGTCGTGCAGCGTGTTCGCTTGCTCGAGGGTCAACGTCGGAATGTTCGACCACCGTTCCAGCGGCGCTGCCTCTGTCCACGCGAGCCCCGTCGGGTGACATGACCCCGCGGATGGGGCGGTTACGGCGTATCCGCCGTTGGCTCGGGTTTCGATGAGAACTTCACCGTCGGCGTTCGCAGCCAGTTTGGTGTTCCCGATCATCGGGGCTTGCCTCCGGTAATACCAGTGGATGCCTCCGCTCGGTGACCGTGTCGACGGTGCCGTTTCGAGCAGTTCGTGAAGTTCGGGGTCGGTGTCGCGGACCGCATCGCAGAACCTGGCGGGGTCGCCGAAACGCCCCTCGAGTTCGAGCATTTCGAGCCCGCCGGACACTTCACCGCAGATGACCGCGATCCCGTGCTTCGCGTGCTGACCCGTGAACCATTGCTCGAGCTCTGCCCCGGTTGGGAGCCGGTCTTGGAACGGCTTCCAAGCTATGGCCGGCGTTTTATTGGTCTTTATTGGGATGACGCTCACGCCGCTAGCGACGAGAAGGCGTGCCACGTCGAGTAGATTTGGGGTTGGCTCAGCGGCGGCCCCCACACGGGGGTCGTTGCTATTCATGGCGTCGGCTCCGCAGCCCGGGAGCGGGCAATCGAGCTCAACAGAGCCAGTCTCGTGAAATAGGCCCGTCGGGCATGCTCGGCTCTGCGTGCGCGTTCTGCCGGGGCAAGCGTGCGCTCGGGGTCGACTTCGTTCTCAAAGCGCTCGCTGAACTTTTCGCGCGCCTTTCGTGTCGCTGCGGAACGGTCAGACTCCGCCGCCCAGCGAGTATGGGCGGCCAGTTGAGCTCGGAGACGCCGTTGTTCGGGCGTCAGGCCAAAGGCGGGTGTGGACATGGGAGGTCAAGCTCTCTGCTTGGCCTCGTCGCCACCGAGGTGTCCTCCCAATCTCGGGACCGGCGCTTAGTTAGCACTGCGCACATTACTCAACTGACCCGGCTTTTGTGGGTCACTCTGATCTTTTGGGAGCTCGATACCATTCATGGTGCTCGATTCGTTGCACCGGCAACTGGATCTTCGCCCCCGGCTTCGCGCCCGAAACGAGTCGCCAAAGCTCGTCACATTTGATGCCGCGCCGGTTCCCTCCATGTTGTAGCGCATGACGCCAACAACCGGCTGCAACGACCGGGTAGGGGTGTGGGAATGTCAGAATTCGCGCCACCACTTCAGCGCTGCTTCTGCCCGCCGGTCCCCGCCCGTTCGTGAGTTCGTCCAACTGCTGCCACCGGCGGTCCCGCGGCGAGTACGCCAACATCCACAGCACCGGGCCGTAGTCGGAATCGAGGACCGCGCCGACGATCGTCTCACATCTGCCGCCGTTGCCCCCGCAAAGGACGGGGTTGCGTTCGTCGAGGATGTCAGGAAGATCAGACACCTTGCCGAGTTCTTCGAGGCGTCGGTCGTGCTGTGCTGCCTGTTGTTGTCGGGAAGCTTCAGCCACTGGTTTTAGAACTGGTCCGCTAGTGACCGAAAATTGCGGAAGGCGCGCTCTTGCCGCCCGGACGCGCCGTACCGGGCGACCATCTGAGGTGCTCGCCACCCTGCCAACATCATGAGGTCGTGTTCGTTCCCGCCCTCGAGGAGGAACCGGTGCGCGAAGGTGTGCCGGAATCGGTGAGGGTGGAGACCCTCGATGCCGGCCCTCTTGCCGATTCGCCGGATGAGGTCACCTGCGCCGTTGGGGTGCAGTGGCCCGCGCTGCGATAGGAACAACCGGTCGCTGAGGGCTGCGGGGCCGTGTGCTGCTCGCAGGGGCAGGTACCGGTCGAGGGCGCGCATGGTTCGGTTGCCGAGGGGTACGGCCCGGTCGCGGTCGCTCTTGGAGATCTCGGTCCGAATGAGCAGCGTGCCCCACGCTGTTGCGCCTCGCCGGCCATCAGGCAGATCGAGGTCACCGACGGTGAGCCCGACGAGCTCCCCTCGCCGGATGCCAGTGTCGAGAAGGACACGAATGATTGCGTGATCGCGCCGTGATGCGAAGTCCCGCCCTTCGGTGACCCGAAGCAGCGACGTGATGTCGGCGTCAGTCAGGAGCAGCAGCTGCTTCTCTGCGATCTTGGGTGCTTTGAGCCCGTCCATTGGGTTGGCGACGAGGTACTCGTCCTCGACCGCCCACCGGAAGAACTGTTGGACCGAACGAAAGTAGGTAGCGAGGGAGTTGTCAGCGCGACCCTGGTCGCGAAGGTCACCGACCCAGTCGCGCAGGTGCTGACGGGTGATGTCGTTCACGGCGAGGTCCGACGGTAGGAACTCGGCGAGCATCTCGACGGTTCCGAGGTAGCGGCGAATCGTGTTCGGAGATTTCCCGTCCGCGCGAAGGGTCCGACCCCACGGTCCGATTAGATCCTCGAGCGTGAGGTGAGCGCCATCCACAGGCGGAAACTTATCACCAGAGTCAGCGTTGTGCTTGCCATTGCGTGTGCGGCTTATGCCGCCCAAACCCAATGGAATGGGGCTTTGGTGGCCATGTTGGCCTGTTACCGGTTGTCGATCAACACGTGTTCCTTGCACAGCACGGGCTCGCTAGCGCTGTGCTAGCGGCCTGAAACCCATTGGTTTCGGGGTTTGCGTGTGAGCGGAGCGCGCAAGTTATACACAGAGTTTGAGGCCCTTGCAGCTGCGATCTGGCCTTGCTCGGCCACTCACGGGTGGGGGATTTGGGGTTGTGCCGGCCCGGGCGGTCTGCGCTCGAGCCGCCGGAGCAGGTCTGCCGTCGAAGCGTGGCGGCCGCTGGCACCCGCAGACCGTTGCCAGGGTCCTCGCTCGCACCTAGGCCTGTCGTGCTATAGCCGGCTGTCCCTTGACGTCGAGGCGTCGCGCATGGCCCCGGTCAGATCAACTTCATTTGCAACGGGGGTCACCCGTACAGCCGGTCAGGTTGGCGCCGGACAGGTTGGCGCCGGTCAGGTTGGCGTCGGTCAGGTTGGCGCCGGACAGGTCGGCGCGGGTCAGGTTGGCGCTGCGCAGGTCGGCGCGGGTCAGGTTGGCGCCGGACAGGTCGGCGTCGAACAGTTGGGCATTCAAAAAGCTAGCGAACACCAGGTCGGCGCCGGACAGGTCTACGTCAGTCCCGAAGGCCCTCTGGAAGTTGGCGCCATCAAGGTTGGCGCCGGACAGGTCGGTGCCGGACAGGGTGGTGTAGTACAGGTTGGCGCCTTGCAGGCTCAAGCCGGACAGGTTCAAGCCGGACAGGTCTCCGTTCTCGCAGTTCCAGGTGCCGCCATCGCGTGCGCAGTATTCGGCAAGATCGGCGGTGCCTCCGCAGGCGGTGAGGGTCAGGGCTGCGGTTAGGAGAGCGGCGGTGAGTGTTCTCATGGCTGTTAGTTCAGCAGATGTCGATGGCGTCGTGCATGGCCCCGGTCAGACCTACTTCATTCGCAACGGGGGCTACCCGTACAGCCGGACAGGTCGGCGCCGGACAGGTTGACGCGGAGCAGGTTGACGCCGTCCAGGTTGGCGCCGGACAGGTTGGCGCCGGACAGGTTGACGCCTGTGTCCATGTTGGCGCCTGACAGGTCGGCGCCTGACAGGTTGGCGTCTGACAGGTCGGAGCTGCCCAGGTGGGCGCCGCGCAGGTTGGCGCCGGACAGGTCGGCCTCGAACAGTTGGGCAAACACAAAAGTAGCGAAGACCAGGTTGGCGCCTGACAGGTCCACGTCAATCCCGACGGCGCCGTTCAGGTTGGCGCTTTGCAGGTTGGCGCCGGACAGGTCGGCGCCGGACAGGGTGGCGTCGGACAGGTTGGCGTCTTTCAGGTTCAAGCCGGACAGGTTCAAGCCGGACAGGTCTCCGTTCTCGCAATTCCATGTGCCGCCATCACGTGCGCAGTAGTCGGCAAGATCGGCGGTGCCTCCTCCGCAGGCGGTGAGGGTCAGGGCTGCGGTCAGGACAGCGGCGGCGAGTGTTCTCATGGCTGTTAGTTCAGCAGACGTCGATGGCGTCGCGCCGGACCAACTCGGCCTCGATCATGCGGAGCAGCTCGGCATGGTCCTCTGGTGCGACGTGCGACACGTCGAGGGGTCCAGAAGCGCTCTTATCTCGTCGAATCGTGGGTGTTGTTTTAGATAGAGGACTGAGAACCCGGTCGGCGTGTCACTTTTGCTCCTACCTGCAAATTTCGTGACCAGTACATCCGGACAGGCTGGCGTAGTCCAGGTTGGCGCCGGACAGGTTGGCGCCGGACAGGACGGCACGGAACAGGAAGACGGTTTCCAGGTTGGCGCCGGACAGGTTGGCGTTGGACAGGTCGGCATCGTTTAGGACCGTGAGTCTCAGGTTGGCGCCCGACAGATCGGCGCCGGACAGGTTGGCGCGTTCCAGGTAGCCTTCACTCAGGTCGGCATCTCTCAGGTCGGCATCTCTCAGGTCGGCATCGTTGGCCTCGAACAGTCTGGCTCCGGACAAGTTGGCGCCCGCTAAGTTGGCGCCGTTCGCAACGAGCACCAGGGCACCGGACAGGTCGGCGTTGCGTAGGTTGGCGTTGGACAGGTCATATTTTCGCAGGTCGACGCCGGACAGGTTGGCGCCCGACAAGTTGGCGCCCTGGCAGTTCCAGCGAATTGTGTTTTCGGGTTCGCAATAGTCGGCAAGATTGACTCGTTCCGAACCTGACTCCGAACCTCCGCAGGCGGTGAGGGTCAGGGCTGCGGTCAGGAGAACGGCGGTGAGTGTCCTCATGGCTGTTAGTTCAGCACGTTTTGGGCGCTGACAGCCACAGAACGGCACCTCATCCAGCTGGCTGATGTCTGTTAGGTCCACGATGCACGGACCGGGTGGTGGCTCTCTACGCGGTTCGCTGGAATGGGACGAACGTTTTCAGGTTGGCGAGAGCGTTGCGGTTCACCATCCGGTCATCCTGGTTATCGAACTTGACGGGTAGGTACATGCCCGCGGTGTGGCAATCAGCCCAACTGTTCGACCAGAAATCGTCGAGTTGATCGAACGTTGTTCCGCGCAGGGTGCACTCGATGAACGTCACCCGGCGGATGCGTCCGGTCAGAGTCGCTCCGTCGAGACGGCACCGGTGAAAAATTGTGCCGGTGATGTCGTAGTCGATGCTGCTTGCGCGTGGATCTGTGGCGAACACCGCGGCTGGGTGGTCTATGCGGATTTCGCCGTCGACGCCGCGTAGATCCGCACCGTCGGTGAGCTCGAGCCGTTGCCGTTTTGCTGTCTCCATGAGGGCGATTCGTTTTCTGGGCGCTTGAGCCTTGTCGGTGCGGGTAGGCGGCCAAGGAGTCCGAAGAGCCGTCTACCCGCACCGAGCTCCCCGACGCGCCCGGCGTGTGGGACGACGTCGGCCAGCTCGTGTTGTAGATCCTCGCTTGGGTCTTCTGGTTCAGCGGGCAGCGTCTACACGGGCACTGCCATGACGTCCCATTCGCAGAGTTCGAGTGTGCGTTCTGCGCTGACCATCAGACCACCCCGCCCGGGGCTGGAAAACCAAACGCCTGAGTCTTCATCAGGCCCAGGGCGGGTCGTGGTGGGGTTGGGCTTGGTGTTTGGTGGGTGGGTGCTGGCTTGGGTGGGTTTTGAATCGCCCCGGGTCTGGTGGAGGCTCCATCTCTTGAGAGGATGGAGCAATGCCGAATCATGGGAAGTACCCGGACGAGCTGCGTGAGCGTGCGGTTCGGATGGTGCTGGATCACGGGCACGAGTACGGGTCGCAGTGGGAAGCGATCTGCTCGGTCGCTGAGAAGCTGGGGCCGAAGCCTGAGACGGTCCGGTTGTGGGTTCGTCAGGCCGAACGTGACTCCGGTCGCCGGCCTGGAGCAACGACCGAGGAGCTGGCGGAGCTGAAGCGTCTGAAGCGGGAGAACGCCGAGCTGCGACGAGCGAACGACATCTTGAAGGCAGCCGCCCATTTCTTCGGGGCGGAGCTCGACCGCCAGTCCAAGAAGTGATCCGGTTCATCGACGAACACAAGGACCAGCGCAGCGGCGGCCTGCGGTGGGGAATCGAGCCGATCGCCAAGACTCTTGGCATCGCCCCATCGACCTATCACGCTGCGAAGACCCGGCCGCCGTCGGCGCGGTCGATGCGTGACGCCGAGCTCAAGCCCGAGATCTTGCGGGTGTGGGAGCAGAACCTGTCGGTGTATGGGGCGGACAAGGTCTGGGACCAGCTCAACAAGGACGACATCAGGGTTGCCCGTTGCACTGTCGAGCGGCTGATGGCCGACATGGGCTTGCAGGGCTGTCGCCGTGGCCGGATCTGGGTTCGCACCACCGAAGGCGACGACCGTCTCGACCGGCCCGCGGACCTCGTCGAACGCAAGTTCCGGGCGCCGGCACCCAACCGGCTGTGGGTCGCGGACCTGACCTACGTCAAGACCCACAGCCGGTGGGTGTACGTCGCGTTCATCATCGACGTGTTCTCCCGCATGGTCGTTGGCTGGCAGGCCTCACGATCGCTGCGGTCCGATCTCGCGATCGACGCGCTCGAGATGGCCGTGTTCAACCGGCGCCGAGCTGGCGATGACCTGTCTGAGCTGATCCATCACAGCGACCGCGGCGTGCAATACCTCTCCGTGCGCTACAGCGATCGGCTCGCCGAGAACGAGATCGTTGCCTCGGTCGGCTCGAAAGGCGACAGCTTCGATAACGCCATGGCCGAGTCGTTCAACGGGCTCTACAAGTGGGAGCTGATCTACCCGAAGGGCCCCTGGCAGGGCCTCGAGGACGTCGAGTTCGCGACGCTCACTTACGTCGACTGGTTCAACAACCGGCGCCTGCACGGCCAGATCGAACCCGGCCCCGGCTACACCACGCCGGCCGCGTTCGAAGCCGCCTACCATCACCAACCCGTCCCCGCCCACGAGGGCGAGGACTCAACCAACTGAGCCTCTACGAAACCCGGGGCGCTTCATTTGCTTGTTCGATTGGGGTTTTGGCACGGTTTGTTTGTTGTGGGTGGAGCTGTTTTTCCTTGCTGTATTTGGTGGTTGGTCGTAGGGTGACCACGCTGGGTTGTGTTCGGGGGCGTTTTGTGAGGAAAGTACTCCTGTGGGTGGTTGCCTCTGCGGTGTTCGCGAGTGTGATCAATTTTGGTGGGCGGGCCGAAGCTGAAGATGTCACCGACACGGTCTTCTATGGGTGCGAGGACATCCGCAACGGGCGGGTGCGAAGCTTCGTATCGGGTGAGGCCCCGAACTGTGCCCCGAGGCAGCTGGTGTCGTGGTTTGGTGGTGCTGAGACGTTCAACGATTGCGGTCTCGAGGCGCGGATTGCTCACGTGGCTTCGTTGGGTGGAGTGTTGAGTGGGTTCAGTTCGCCTGAGTGTGCTGGGGTTGGGCTGCCTGAGGAGCCGCGGGTGTTCCGGGCGTGTGCTCGGGTGCGTGATGGTCAGGCGGGGCGTTTGGGTCGGGTGACGTTGGGTGATC
>Ga0070746_10001999_pt1 | contig 12134 bp, 11 predicted proteins | sample VirMetDEL_Mar_21_FD_77016 | JGI IMG/M metagenome (GOLD analysis project Ga0070746, IMG submission 77016) | Aqueous microbial communities from the Delaware River and Bay under freshwater to marine salinity gradient to study organic matter... | ecosystem: Environmental > Aquatic > Marine >... | reverse complement strand
GGAGTAAGAGGCTCTTCAGATGCAAGCTCTTCGGCTTGTTGTTGGAGCTGCAGCTGAGCTTGAAACTCAGGAGACAGCTCCATTTCACCTGGATCCTCCCTAAACTGCTCGTTAAGGTCAAGTTCCATAGTTTATCTAAATGAGTTTAGTATCTCAATATCTTCTGCTGTTAGCGGTCTCATAAGACCACCAAGATGCAGATGGGTTGCGTGACGGGGATCACCATCGCCAGGTCCGATAACTTCTTTGAAAAGATTCATAGAACGAATCAGTTCTTTAAGTTGTCGAGTTTTTTCGATGGATGTATCGTAATCACCTGTTTGGTGTGTAATGTCAAATGCTTCACCATAACCGTGGAAACTGTTACCTGCATGTACAGGAGCAACACCACCAAAGTCAGGATGTTCGGCTACTTGAAAACCAAGTTGTTGCAGGGCTTGACCAGTTTGTTGATAAGCACCTCTGTTGCCCTCATAAGTCAAGGCATCAGTAAAGGATCTCTTAAGGCTGTTACCTGCAAAACCTGCTCTAAGATTAGAAGGTTGTGCAACAGTACCAGCAACCTGTTGTAAAGCACGGATTCTTTGTTTAGGACCGTTAATAGCGTTAAACAAATCCTGACGTTGTTGGTCAGACATTGTGCTATTAATACTTTTAATAATTGCTGGGGGTTCTAAAGGTAACAAGTTAGGATCTCCAAGTGCTGCAATTTGACGGTTGATAACCGTAAAAGGATCAAGACCATTGCCCATGCCAGTAACTGCAAGGACATCCGTAGGAACTACAAAACCAGGCTTACCATAGCCAGATACAATAGACACAATCTCATCTCTAGTAAGGATGCTTTCTGCTGTGTCTAAGGTTTTTTCTAATCCCTTTGCTCCACCACCGTTATCAATAACACTATGTACAATTGCTTGATAACTGCGTCTAGCCTCTTCGAATGCGCTTAAATTAGCTTTTGAGTATAGATTTGGAAATTGAGCAGCGCCGCCAGGTCCACCCGGTTTACGGTAAAACAAAGAGTCCGGGTCCTTTGACCTGGCTCCTGCTTTAACTTCATTTTCAATTTCTTTAGCTATTAACTCAGCTGCAGTGTTAAAGGCTGCTTGATCAGCATTGCCCCCAACACTTCGATCTACTCTTTTACGGAATTCAGCACGCATAGCTCTTTGAAGAGCTAAACTAGTTGCACTGTTAGGTTTTTGGCTACCATAACTGGTCACACCATTTGCAGTAGTCTTAAAGGCATCGGATAGGTCTTTGTAAACACCTGAGTTATACTTAGCCTCTTGCGCAGCAAAACGTTTTTCTAAGTCTTTACCAGCAGTAGCGTCTAGACGTTTAAGTGCGTCAACATGCTCCCTAAGGATAAACCCGTCAGGCATAGACTCAAGTTCTTCTACTTGTTTAGCTTTAGACTCTGCTTCAACAGTATAATTTTCTAGATATTTAGTAATACTTGCAGGTACTTTACCGTAAGTTTTTTTAAATCGATTTGCAGCTGATTCTACATAATCTTTGGTAGGATTTTGGATGATCAGTTCAAGAGCATTTTTCTCTGCTTCTTTGTAAGAAAGATCATCTGCTTTAATCTGTGCATTTCTATACTTATTATCGTCTTCCAAACGTGCCTGCAATATAGCAGCAAATCGTCCAGGTCGTTCTTTTGCATACGGTTTTTCACCAGCTTGCAACACAGTACCTGCCAGCTGTTCTGTACTAAACAAATACTTACCATCAGGACCACGCATTGTAGCAAGACTTACATACCAGTCATGTGCTTTTGCATAGTCGTTACCGTTTGCACGGCGGATCATTTGAAAAGACTGGCTGATATTATTACCAAACTCTGTAGGGTTTTGAGTTAGAATAGTAAGTGCACTATCAGCATATTGCTGGTTTTCATTTTCTATTTCTTGCTCACGGCGGTCAGATAGAATAGATTGGTGGTGTTTTGCTTGAAACTCTAGAGCAGTTCTCATGCTACCAGGTTTAAGACTCATCCCACCTTCAGCTCTAAACCTATCAGAAACAATCTTAGACACATCTGTCATGTATCCAGCAAGTTCTGATGAGGTCAAAGGACGACCTAAAGTATCCTCTTGCTTTTTAATAGCTTCGTTAAGAAGTTGTGGGTATTTATACTGATAGAAAAATGCAGCCTTACCTTTCAGGATTTCACGTCTAACGCGGTCACTGTAGTTACGAGATTTAGCAACAACTAACGGATCACCACCTCTAGCTTCATACTCATCTAATTGAGATTGCTGCATTTCATCTAGAACATCCAACCCCAACTCATTACGAATAGTGTTTAGATTTTCATCATAGGGGTTTTGTAGATACTCTTCAAGAGCTTGGTTGATCGTCTTGTCTTCTTCAGCCTCAACATACTCTGAATAGGCTTTACCGGCAGACTCGCTAATACTTGAGATGCTTTGTAAAATAGAAGCGTTGTCTCTTTGATTTTGCTCGTATTGAGCTTGCTGAGCCCGTGCTTCCGCTTGAATGCCTGTTAGCTCTCGTTGGAAGTTTTGTGTTTGAATTTGGCGATTGGTCTCGCGCTGGCCTGCTTCTAGTCGTTGGTTTTCTTTTTGTTGCGCAAGGATCTGTTCACGATTTTTGATATCAGCGTCCCGTACATCGCGCATGTTTTGCACAACACGGGCGCTCTCCTCACGCATACGAGCGATGTTATCTCCACTTACTTGTATAGGACGAAAACCAGCCCCTTGAGCAGCCCTCCTGTATTGTACTTGTTTCATAGTTTTATGCGATGTTGTAAGTAGAACCCGGCAAAGGTGTGTACCCGCTTGGTGCAATTGGGAACATGTTGCCTGCGGACGTGGTTGGGTTTGAAACACCGCCGCCTACGCCGCCTCCACCACCAAAAGCACTGCTCCAATCCACACCAGCAAGCGACGAAGCTGCACTACCGAATCCAGAGATAAGAGGTGCAATTGTGCTTTGCTGTTGTGCTGGTGGGATATATTGTGGTGTAGCTTCCATTGGTGGCATGAAGATCGTTTCCGGTCCCAGTTCTGGCATAGGAATATCCATAGGCTTCATCGGTTTAATCATCATAGATGCCCTAGCCTGCATGTCTGCACCAAACTTTTGCAAAGTAATTGCTCGCATGTTGCGTTGAGATTGCTCAACAGAACTAGCTAGACTTGCATCTGTAATAGCAGCATTACGACCGGCAGCAGCTACTCTTGATTGGATAGCTTTGTTTCTTGAGACACCACCTTGAAGCATTGCAGCACGTCCTTCCTGCTCTAAGCGGTCTACAAGAGCACCTTGCTTATTAAATGCATCTTCTGCCTTTATATCATTTAGGGCAGCTTGCTCGGCTGAATACGCATCAGCTGCAGCAATACTATTAAAAACCAGCTGATCTTCTGTGTTCTGCTCTGATTTAGCATAACGTCTTAAAACATTGAGGTATTCAAAGTCTTGAATTGACTGGTCATACTTCCATTTTTTAATTGCAGTTTCGTATTGAAAAGCTCTATTGTTGTAATAGTTTTGCTTAGTAATTGCAAACTTTTCAGCGTTATATTTGTTGGTTGCTTTAGCCTGTTTTTTAGCAAGTTTTTCCTGCTTCTTTTGTGCTCTCCTAGCAGCAGCATTTTGCTTTGATGCAGAGCGGGAACCCATGATTCCGCCAACAATAGCGGTACCCGCACTAATAGCAGCGGCAACCCAGTTCATCTCCAAACCAGAGAAAGCCAGTTGATCGTCTAGGAGATTATTACTTTTTGGATTAAACATTAAGCCCTCCTATAGAATCGTTGGGAATAGTTACCTTCCCACATCATTGACACCAACGATACAGGATATGGATAATTACTTGTCACTTTAAGTTCAAAATTAGTATTACGTTGATGGATGGGTAAAGTAAATACACGTTCCTGGATTACAGGATTAGTATCACCTTGGTACTTATCACCTTCTGCTGTATGCTGTACATCCTTCCATTCGTTAGAACCATCTGCTTTCAGCTTAAACTGGATAGCACCAGTACGACCAACAGAAAGTTTAACCCTAGCAATAGTAAGTGCAGCAGTGTAGTCAGCTCCAGTACCTTGTCTTTGTAGATAGAACTTAGGCAAAACAGCCTCTAAATCATAACCATAACCAACTACAATACCATCAGAATAATCTGTAAAGTCACCTTTTACTTCAAAGTAATGGTACCCAGTTCCAGATTCAATACGTTCAATACCCTTAGCCCAGTAGCCTTGGTCTGAGTCTAGCTCAGCATCCGTACCATCATCTGCTGTAGGCACTGTAAGGAGCATCACGGCGTCCTTATCGTCAATAGGAGTGTATGGGACGTAGACCTTGGTAATGTCGTTTGTAGAGTCATATACAACTGCATCAACACCGACACCTGGACTTACAGGACGTGTAGCCATGTCAAGCGGTACGTTACCAGTAAAGCTATTCGACGTGGCAATAATGTCACCAGACGGAAGTTCATCTAGCTCAATAGAACCAATAGCGTATTCATCTTCAAACTGTGTTACAACAGTAACTGCATCATTAAGGATTTTGGCAGCCTGTACATCAGCAGGTAGTTCCCATTTAACCCAGGCTTGGAATAGATCTTCTTTACCGTTGTTGTAAAAACGATACAAGTAAAGGTACTTTGTATCACGGTCAACCAACATAATAAGAGAGTTGGGAGGACTGACAGTAAGATCATCTACAGTATCAGGAAGCCATTCCAAAACAGCTTTACTAATGTCAACTACTACCGGAGGCTGTTGCACGTCACGTAGAGTCATAGTAAACAATTTACTATAACCAGGCACTCGGCTGATAAACGCAGAAGCTGTGCCAAAATCTACAGGTCTGATGTTCTCAGCCATTTCATAGTTAGACAGCGTACGGACTACAGTAGTGGTAGGTGTCAAAACCCCTGACTCTGTAGTGTACACTTGGAACTGTTGACGTTCACTGAACATTAACAAGCCTTGTGGTGATGGCAAGACATCAAACAATTTAACAGGACGTACACTAGATACGTTCAAATCAATAGGATCTGAATCGATTTGAGTTAGCGCAGATTTAGCAAAAAAGTTGTAGTTATCGTTAGCAACACCAAAAATAACGTTATCTTCAGATAACATCCCGAACCTGTTGTTATAAAAGAAAGTAGAGCTAATCTTTTTACCAACAAAAGACGGTTTAGGGTTAGTGTTATCATCACCGACTAGGCGATCCTTATAAGTAATAGGACCGAACGTAAAGGTAGTAGCACCTGTATTAGCTAACTCGTGAGGCATGGTCGTATTGTCAAGACCAGGAGACGCATCTCGTGCAATGGTTTCTTGCCAGTAACCTTTACCGTCAACACCATCCTTAGCGACAAACTTCAGATAATAATCATCATCTGCAGAGTCACTGTTCAAAATCTTTACAGTATGGTTGTGGTATGATTCGACAGGCAACTCAGATACGTTAGTAACTTCATCTTGAAATGCTTCTGCACTATTGTTAAAAGTACCACCGACAACTCTTAGGGTAAAGAACACATAAGTAGCGTTTGCAGGTGGCTGCTGATCAAACACAACAGCATTACTCTCATTAGTTCTGCGGATAGTTAGACTATTAGCATAAGCATTGAGGTACCATTTACCGTTAAAAGCAGCGTTGTTTTCATTATGACGCTTTTCTATCAAATCTGTGATAGCGCCCCGAAGTTCATGTGAATCATGTGTACCAGTTAGAAACGAATCAAATGTTGCACCAGACTGGGCAACCGCAGTCTCAAGATATTTAGTACCACCTGAGGCACCTTGAATAGTTACTTTAACTTCGTCACCATTAGTCAAAGTCTTTAGTACAATAGTACCTTGTGATTGAGCAACAAACGTGTTATCTGCATCCATAGCAGTAGTAACCGTTTTGTTGGTGATGATAGTGGTGTCTTGGATACTACGGAAATGGTAGTCATCTTGACTGGTACCGGTCAGATAACCTGTACCGTTATTAGTTACTGTACAGAACGTACCGTCATCAGCAGTCCAAATGTACAAGTTTGTACCTTTAATGGCTCCAATGTAAGAGCCAGCTGCAGCACGGTCGATGAAGAACCAAGACGCATCTGCTAATTCAGATTTATTAAATGGTGTACCATCAGCCTTTTTCAGCACTTCAATATGCTTCATGCCAGGTCGTTTCAGCAGACCAAACGTAGGGTCCGGATAACCGTTAACACACTCAGCCAACTGATTAGCAAGTTTTTTGTCGTCAGTTTGGCGGGATACACCACCAAGAAAATTAGGGATCTGTTGTGTTACTGCTGGCATTAGCGTTGCAAGGTATGGAACGGTTTATAGCTGTTATAGTAATTTTCACCTTGTGGTTCACCAAAGAAGGAGAAGTCACCTTGATTGCATTCATACTCCATAGCCATAGCTCGTGCAAACGCTTCCTTTTGTTGAAGCATTTGGAACTGGTTGGCGTCACCCATAACACGGCTAGAGAAGATAGCAGCAGCACGTGCTACGATGAATGCTTGGATAGGAGCAGGGATATATTCCCACTCAAAATACCACAAGATGTCTGCCTGAACGCTATCGTCAGTCCACTTGTAGGTATGTTTAATACGGTCGTAGAGTTTACCTCCACGGTTAATACTGTCAAACTGACGGTTACCAGATCTCTTAGAAGAAATGTTTAGATCGACCTGAAGCATGTCATCAGGAATTAGGATCTCGTCGTTGTTGTCGGGTGTTAGTGTATAATCAAATTCTTTATTGAAAGTCCATCCTTCACTCTGTACTTCACGCGACACTTCTCTCAGGGTGTTGAGTGCAATCGCAACGTCCGGGTTGGTTTGGGTTTCAACTCTACTTGTAACTTCATTACGAGTCAAAGTACGTTCTGCTACAGTCTGTGAAATGTTCAGAGTGTATTCATACGTTACAGGATCAGTGGCAGGTGTTACTTCTACACCAGCTACTGCAATAGATGTACCGTCAGTAACACCAGTACCACCAATGTAAGTACCAACAGGAATGTTAGCAGTTTCAGTGGTAAGTGTAGTACCTGAAATAGAACCAGTAAATCTAGAGACTTCGTTAATGATGAGAGTTTCTTCAGTTGTCAACGTGGTAACAGGAGCCTGACCAACTGACGCCAGGATCTGATTAACGGCTTTAAGTTCAGTGGAGCCAGTAGTTAGGTAAGGCATAATTGCAAATGAGTATTATTCTCAATAAGGAATTAAAAAAAAGGAGCCTCCGAAGAGACTCCCGTATAAGAAAAATCAGAATGCAGCAGGCTTGGTAGCGGTGCCAGCAAACAGTTCCACAGCAGCAGCGGGATTCAGGTAGTCAGCGCCCATGGCGAGACGACCCAGGATCACGTCACCCTGGTAGATGGTGGACACATCGCCACTGGTGACTTGCACCTGAGGAGCGATAGCTTCCACACAACCAGCAGCTTCACGCTGGAAGATCAGACCGCAGCTGTTAGCAAATTCGGTTTCTTCACCGTACTCGTTATCACCACCGATGCCAGAAACATCGTTAGCAGCATCTTCCATATCTTCACCCACGAAGTCACCAGTGTTACCAGGATCGGTCACACCGGGGTTCGTAGCAGAGCCAGTACCATACTTAGTACCGTACTGAGAGAAGAACGGAATGTTCATGGACTTGTAGATCTTGATACCGGCGATCTCAATGATTCCGTTGCCGCTTTGCAGCGCAGAACCTTGAGCATCACGGTTCACAAGACCGTTCGATCCAACAGCTTGGATCAGTTCATAGTACTGACGGGGGTTAAGAACACCCACACGTCCATCCTGAGACACACCCTTCTCATCCAGAGCAGCAGCAGCGTCATAGAATGCAGACACCAGTGCAGAGGAAGAGTAAGCATCAGAAGCGTTGGTCGTAGTACCAACACGGATCTGAGTACCACCGGGCTCAACATAGTTGGTCTTGGTGATAGGAGAAGCTTTACGTGCACCACGGGTGATAGCACGGAAGATCAGACGGTCATACTTTTGAGCCAGAGCGTAGCCGATCTTACGGCTGATCTCAGAGCGCATGTCGTAATGAGAAAGAACTTCGTCCAGCTCATACAGGAAAGCAGAGCTGATCAGCAGGTCATCAACCGTGATGGTCTTCTCGGCCACCGGCGGTGCACCGTTGGAATCACCCAGGATGCTGTTACCAGGAGTATGGTACTCAGCCTTGGTGTGACCGGTGTAGATGAACTGAAGAGACTTACCGTTGGTAAGCGTACGACGCATAACCAGATCACGAGCGATCGCGTTATGCTGGAAGCCTTTGAACATCTCTCCAGAGAAGAGTTTCAAATATAGGGCGCGGGCGTCGGACCCGCCATTGTCTGCACCCGGGCGAGTCAGACTCGCAGCCATGTCAGAAGATTGAAAAGCCATTTTTAATTAAAGTAAATAAGTATTAAACAGACTTCAAACGTTTGAAAAAATTTTTGTGGTCTATTCCCACCGTCTAGACGGCTAGAGGTATCGGCGTACCGGCTCTAACCAATGCAAGGGAGGTCCTACTCTGAGGTGCCTCCCAAGCTATTACAGAAGACCTTTAAGGCACTTCTTTTGTTTGCGGCATTCTGGCTTTTTATCACCACAAAGACCGCAGCGTTTAAACACAGCCTGGTCATCACCTGGTGTCATAGAAGTGACACTAGCTTTGACCGTATCAGATTGCATTGATTGAAACTGACCGTTTTGTGCACGCTTTCGTTTAGCTGGCATAATTAGTTAAGAACAGTTTTTTTATATGCGGTGCCACGATAGCACAATGCTACTTCTTTCTCCTCACGGATCATTTTGTTGTAAGCATTGACAATGTAGCGCTTTTCGAGATCAGACATAGTTCGTACAGGATAAACCTAACCCCCGTTCCATGGTTAGGCAGTCATGCGTCTATAGTTGACTCTAGAACCATGCGAGTAAATTGTGTCTCCAGGAAGTTGATATCTTCCTGTTCTTGCGGATGACCACCAGGCCATTGTTTTTTGTATAGCCTTAGTGCATCACGAATAATTCGAGCACCATTATCGCACACTTGAATGTCAAACATAGATGAACGTACGAAAAATTAACCGATTGCTGGAGCAGTCAGGGCGACAGGAGTTGTCTCAGCTGCTGCGAGATCCAGCGGGAAGTTGTGGGCATTGCGTTCATGCATGACTTCCATACCGAGACCAGCTCGGTTCAAGATGTCTGCCCACGTATTGATCACATGACCTTCACGGTCTTGGATCGACTGGTTGAAGTTGAAACCATTCAGGTTGAAAGCCATGGTAGAAACACCAAGAGCAGTAAACCAGATACCAACAACAGGCCAGGCTGCCAAAAAGAAGTGGAGACTACGGCTATTGTTAAAAGAAGCGTACTGAAAAATAAGACGACCAAAGTAGCCATGAGCTGCAACGATGTTGTAGGTCTCTTCTTCCTGACCAAATTTGTAGCCATAGTTCTGACTCACTTCCTCAGTTGTCTCACGAATGAGTGAAGATGTGACGAGAGAGCCGTGCATGGCGCTGAACAAAGATCCCCCAAACACACCAGCGACGCCCAACATGTGGAACGGGTGCATGAGGATATTATGTTCTGCCTGAAAGACGAACATGTAGTTAAAGGTACCGGAAATGCCAAGAGGCATAGCATCGGAAAAAGATCCTTGACCAAAAGGGTATACCAAGAAGACAGCAGAAGCTGCGGCAACAGGTGCACTGTATGCCACAAAGATCCAGGGACGCATACCTAGTCGATAACTAAGTTCCCACTCTCGTCCCATGTAAGAGTAGATACCGATAAGGAAGTGGAAGACAACGAGCTGGAAAGGTCCGCCGTTGTACAGCCACTCATCAAGGGTGGCTGCTTCCCAAATCGGGTAGAAGTGCAAGCCAATAGCGTTGCTAGAGGGCACGACGGCGCCTGAGATAATATTGTTCCCATACAGAAGGGAGCCTGCAACTGGTTCTCTGATTCCATCGATGTCTACCGGGGGTGCAGCCACGAAGGCAGTTACAAAACAAATAGTAGCGGCTAGCAAAGTTGGGATCATAAGGATGCCAAACCAGCCAACATACAAACGGTTGTTAGTGGACGTTACCCACTGGCAGAACTCCTCCCAAGTAGAACGAGACTGCCGTTGTGAAAGAATAGCGGTCATTTAAAAGTGCGGTTACATTTACATTCTTATGTATTTGAGCACTTTGTTAGGGGCGACCAAGGCTCACATCCAGTGCCGCCCCGGTCTTATCAGAACTTATACTTAGCACCCACCTTGGTGCCGAAGCCGTTCTCATCTCCAGTAATGATCGAGACCTCCCCGTATACAGACAGAGCCTCGCTCAGGTCATAGGAACCACCTGCTTTACCAGACAGTTCAGTGGTAGCCTCAGCACCGTCAGGTTGGATGAGGGTAGTACCACCTTGGACATACCAGTTAGCACCTTCGTAACCAACGTGAACGTCCGTAGCAGCACCGGTGTAATCGTCACCGTAGTAACCGGCGTTCGATTCGATGTTTGCGTAGGGACCAGCAATAGCGGCACCGTGTGCCATGCCGAGGAGGAGACCGGAAGCAATAATAGATTTCATGATTAGTTAATTAAGCTTTTTTAGGTTTACGTTTTTTAGCAGTCTTAGCTGCTGCTTTAAATTGTGCGGCAGTAGGTGCTCCCTGGCTGCCAGCTTTGCGCATTTTCTCTCCACTACCAGCGGCGATCCGCTTGCGCTTGGCGTGGATGTTAGCATAGAGTCCAGGTTTTGCCATTATTTTTTCTTAGGGGGACGGCCTTTCTTTGTACCGTACGTTCCTTTACCTTGAGGCATTACCATACTCCGGGGATAATTTGACCAGTGATTGCATAAGCACCAAGAGCCGCCATGACGCCAAGCATAGCAAGACGACCGTTAAGCTTCTCAGCCTTTTCATTGTGAGTTTCAGTTACATCCATAATAGTCATAGGTGGTTCGATTGCATAGAGGTTTAGACGACCCCGTTCTTCAGTGACAGTAGTCATCAGAATTGAACATCAGAGTTTTCAAGACGACGCATCAGGTCTTGCCGATACGCCGGGTCACGATCATAGCGTGGATCGCTCATCGCAGCAACCAGTTCAGCCTGACTCTTGAATGAATCGTCTGTGTCCTGGGAGCCACGACCTGTAAGCAGCTGACCATCAGAGCCTACAGAATCGTTGTAACGTGATTGTAGCGCCTGGACGGCGTAGTAGATAGCGTTAGGGTTACCAGAACCCATCACACCATCATACATCTCGATCTCTTCTTTGGAGAAATTATCGCCTGCCCACGCCAGCATAGACTGATAGGCTTTTTCACCGCCCACCATGTCCATCAGCATGTTAGCTTGCTCGTCGGAGAGGAGTTCTTCTTCTCCGTCGTCGTCTGCTTCTGGCTCTGCCTCTGCTGGCTCGCCCTCGTCTTCGGGGGTCGGTACTTCATCACGAGGTTCTCCAAGTTTTTTCTGAAGTTCTACATAAGCTTGTTCAAGAGCTTGTGTGTCCTTGAACTTACCGGCAAGCAATGACTGCTCACCTTGCTCAAGAGACTCAGCAATCGCAAGAGACTCCTTTTCGTCTGAGTTAAGAATCTCAGGATTGGCAGGAGTCTCATTCATTGTAAATGTTTCAGCCATAAATTATTGGGGTGGGATAGGTGGTTGTTGTTGTAGCTCCTGTTGAGCCATCTGCATTTCAGCTTGAGCTTGTTTCTGCTCAACGGCTGCCATCTGTGGAGCCTGTTGTATAGCCATCATCTCTTGCTGCTGTGCCATCTGTTGCTGTTGCTCAGATTGCAGTTCATCCATACTCTTCACAAGGTTGAGTACGTCAATGCCAGAGGCTGCTGCCAGACGTTTAATGACTTCATCAGGATTAATGAACTGACCGATAGCTTCTGGTCCCATAGTCTGTGCAATAATTTGCAAGAACTGACCAAGGCTTTCACGGTCTTGACCACGACCCAAGGCATTAATACCTGCCACGATCGTTGGTCGAACAATGTCACCTTTAGGCAAGCGAGGGATCTCGCCTGTCTTCTGTGCAATGTTCAGTTTACGATTGAGGTATGGCACAAGGAACTCAACAGT